>WNGJ01000188.1_pt1 | contig 57191 bp, 56 predicted proteins | sample 5400611 | NCBI WGS metagenome assembly WNGJ01 (sample SAMN13153375, study PRJNA577476) | soil metagenome | isolation source: 40 cm soil or saprolite under Garry oak tree replicate 1 | place: USA:California | collected 2016-06-15 | reverse complement strand
CAATGGTACCCACAGTAGATCCGGGACTAGTCAGATGACCCTCACCCGACGTCACTGCTGAATCCACAGTCTGTTGGTCGAGCACTACGTGCGGTTTCAGCGCATGTTTTGCCAATCCGAAATCCAGCACCTTGGCCTGGTTCCGCGTGGTGACAAAATATTTGCTGGCTTGATATCGCGGTGAATGATGTCCTTGGCGTGAGCCGCTTCCAACGCATCGGCAATCTGTATTCCCAGGTTGAGAAGCAGATCGAGCTCGAGAGCTTGTTTTCCAATACATTGCTTGAGCGTTTGGCCTTCCAGCAGCTCCATGGCGATAAAATGCCGCCCGTCAACCTGCGCAATCTCATAAATAGTGCAAATGTTGGGATGGTTCAGGGCAGAGGCTGCTCGGGCCTCACGCTGAAAGCGTTCCAGGGTCGCAGGATCGTTTTCCAACTCACCAGGCAGAAATTTCAGCGCCACGTGGCGACCTAGGCTTAGGTCCTCAGCCTCGTAAACCACACCCATGCCACCACCACCAAGCTGGTGCAGGATGCGGTAGTGGGAAATTGTTTCACCGATCATCAACCAAGCCGCTCCAGGGGAAAAGTCTTTTGATGGTAGGCTGCGCTTGCAGTCAAGTCAACGCAGGATAATGGCTTTTCCTCCGTGTACCTCTGTGTCCTCTCTGGTTCGCCACTGTTGGTTTGGAAGCAATCAAAGACATTGTGAATTAGCTGTCCGTCTCGCCCCACTTTGCTTAGCCCTGCAGTTTGGAGCACAATATAACGACAGTTCTTAAGAGGAGTATTGCTATGCGTTATCGCCTGTTTGCAATGATCGGCATCGCTATTCTGGCGCTTTCCACTTTTGCGCTCGCGCAACAGATCCGCGGCGACTATATCGAAACTCGTAGCGCCGATGTCTACACCGGATCATGCTTCGCTAACGGCGAAGTGAACCTCGTCGGCAATCAAGCCATCCTGGCATGGCACGTCCAGAGTGGACGCTGGGACGGTGTGCCGCTCGATGGACTCACCGTCGCCGCCGCGGTTCGCGCCCGCGCCACACTGGGCGATCCCTATGCCAATCCTTATCCGGCTCAGGCTGTCCTCATTGTGGATGAGCAAGCCAACCCGCAGCAGCGCGCTGCCCTAGTCGCATTCGCCAAACAAATGGGGGGCGAGCTTCTGAGCAATGTGGAACGCGTGATCCCCGCAACCATGGAATTGATCGTCAACCATGAGCGTCACGGAGTGGCTCTGCTTCGCGCCGGAAAGTTTGCCACCGTACAAACACGGTCGCTCAACGAGCAAGACCATCTCTGCGGTAACGAAGTCACCTTCTATCCGCCGCTCACGGAATTGGCTCATTCAATGCCCGCCGTGGCTCTGACCGATTCCTATCGTGGCCCCGGACTGGGAGTGGATTGGGAATCACACGGCAAACGTAGCGCGTTCGTCGGAACATTCGTTCGATAAATATCTCGACAACTCGCAGCGCCGCATCGCGGTTGTTCCTGGGAGGAAAATGTGCACACCAGGGTGATTGCAGTTCTCCTCTTTTTTGTACGCATTGCGTCTTTGAGCCTCGCCGCGCAGACCGGCAAGATTGAACCCATTGGACCAGCGAGCGATTCGAGCGTGGCCGAAGGCGTGAAGAAAGTTCTCGATCCTAAGGGCTATCGCGTCTCACTGGATGATGGCAGTGTGGCCTGCGAAATCTGGTTGCGTAATAAGATTCCCGCGCATCCGAAAAAGGATTCGCCTGGAGCGCTATACAGCCAACTCGCCGAGTCCACGCTCGTGGGCATAATTTCCTTCCCTCAAGCCACTACCGATTATCGCGGACAGAACATCCGCAAAGGAACTTACACGCTGCGTTACGAACTGATTCCCAACGATGGAAATCATTTAGGAGTCGCCCCCAACCGCGACTTCGTTCTTCTGGTGCCGGCAGCGTCGGATGAGAATCCCGACGCAACATTCAAATTCGATGAATTGGTGAGCCTGAGCCGGAAAGCGACTGGAACCAAGCATCCCGGCCCATTGAGCCTGGCGCAGCCAGAAAGTGGCACCGCGGCCGCAGTCTCCAAAGACGATGAAGACCACTGGATTTTCTCCGCCGCAATCAAGTTGGCGTCAGGTGAGGATTTGCCCATTGCGTTGGTTGTGAAGGGTACGGCGCCGCAATAGAGTTTGTGGGATTGCGGGTTTTCGTCCGCCGGGATTCGTGTCTGAAACGGAAGTGATTACTCCGTCGCCGCTGTGCTGATCGCTTTTCCTGTTCGCAGATAGTGATTGATGGCAGCTTCCCAGCCCTTCATTTTGTGCTCGAACCATTTCTGGTCATAACGTTCGACTTCCTGGTTCCCGGTAGCTGACAAGCCCGTATAGGCGTAACGAATGAGAGCAGTGGTGTTGCCCTCTGGATTCTTGTTGAGAGAAATAGCGATTTGAGCTGCCACTTCTCCTGGCTTTACCCAGCTGAACGCAATGCGGAACGTCGCTGGATCGTACTGGGTCACAAGCCAGGTAGTCTCCGTGCCATCCCCATTCGGAGTGGTGAATACGCATCCCGCCTCCGCCACGCCTGACTTTGAATAGATCATCTTGTACTGCCATCCTGGCACCCAGTCTGCCTCTCGCACAGGACATAGCATCGGAAAGATAATTTCCGGCGGAGCATCGTTCGTCTGCGTGTATTCGTGAGTGACGCGCCTGGCTGATGACATACGAATGTGTGGCGCGGGCGCCCCCGCCCGCGGCAGTTGATCTGAACAGAGTACCTACGTAATCCGCAGGCCGCGAATCATCGTGCCCGCCAAAACACCTCAGCCTTAAATGTAAATGAATCCATGAAAGTCACGTTTACCCTCGCTCTGTTGCTCTGTGCCATCGCCCAATCGTCAACCGCGCAGCAGAAAACTTTCGATTGGACACGTGCCAGTGACGAAGAAGTCCGCCTTGACCCTGCCGATTACCACGCCGGCCGCGTTTACCGTCCCGGCCCGGGCGGCGGGAACATGCACATTGAAATACAAGCCAAACAGCCGGTCACCATTGCCATGGCCTTTGCGGATGAATGGAATAATGCGCTTCAACAACCCGATCCCGCGACTTTGAGCAACCTTACCTATCGTTGCATGCGAGAGCATGTAACCACCACGATTTATGAATGCCATCTTCCCTCCGAGCGTCCTATGGTTCTTATTATTCAGGATGAACGGACCCCCAATCGCGCCATCCTCACCGGAATTGTCGCGGTTTTGAACCGCGGCGCAAAGTAGTTCATCTCGCCCGACGATTTGAAAATCACATACTACAGCTGGACGTGCGTGACCAACTGCATTCAGCCGGAGTATCAGTGGTTCCGTTTGGTGAAAGAAAAGTACGAGCTCACATCGGTTCCGAAAATTTACAGCCTGCTCACACCTGAACGCGACGGCCAGCAACTCAGCGTGAAGATCAAAGCTCCCATTCCAATGACGATCGCAGTCCTGCCATCAAAATTCGCCGACCAGATCTACGATAAGCCAGACACTATGTCATCCGCCCTCAGCAACACATCCTGCAAACAGCGTGGAGTGCAGTCGCTGACTTTCGATTGCCACTTCAATCTTACCGATGGCCCTCAATCGCTGGTCATCAAGCCGGACACCTCCTTTTCCGGACATAAGAAAGCTGAGATTGAGCTTCAAACCGTGCGATGCATCGCTAACTGCGGCCAGTAAAGCAAAAAGCGGAGCTCGATCGCGGGGATTCAAAACCCGCCTAAGGTTTCTCTACAGAATGTTCCTGTTCGACGAAATACTTTAGACGTACAACTCACGTCTTTCCAGCAGCTTCCAAAATGCACCACTTTGCGAAGCCATTCGCGAAGAATTCGAACCCGAGGTTTGAACCCAATGAAAGCCGATGCAAGACTGACGATTCTAGGAGTTTGCCTGTTTTTTTGCGGGACCCATATAAGCCCAGCCCAGACCACACAAGGGCCTACCAATTTCAATGGAGCAACCACTTCGCAAGTGGTCAACATTACTCAGACTGGAAGTGGATTCGGCCTGAAAGCCAGCACCCCTTCCACGAGCGGCGTCAGCGCCTTATTTGGCCAGGCTACCGGCACCAGCGGTTTTAACAATGGTGTGTGGGGAAGAAGTTTTAGCGCAGCCGGCGTAGCTGTGCGAGGCGAAAATATGGCCAAAACCGGAAGCGCTACCGGAGGCGCTTTCTTTAGCAGCAGCACCCACGGACTGGGCCTGTTCGGTAGCGCCACTGCTGCCAGCGGTTTCACTGTCGGAATCCGCGGATTCGCCCAGAGTCCGAACGGAGTTGGCGTGCGTGGCGATGTAGCGTCTCCATGCGCCACAGCTTGCGGAGCAGGATACTCAATTGGCGTGTTGGGTGTGATAAATGCCACTAGCGGATCCGCCGGCGTTTTCGAGGAGGATTACCCCGACGGTGGCGGTACTTTGATCGTAGGTCGAACCATGACGCATACCCCAGGCGTTCTGCAAAACATGTTCCGCGTGAACGATGCGGGAGATGTATTTGCTACGACCTATAACACCGGCGGCGCCGACTTTGCTGAAGCTTTCTCCGTGAAAGGATCCAAATCCGCCTACGCTGCCGGCGACGTGCTGGTGATTGACCACAGCTCCGCTCGCCGTCTTGCCCGCGCCGCCAAGCCGTATTCCACGCTGGTGGCGGGAATCTATTCCACCAAGCCGGGAGTGCTGGCGACTCCATACAAAATGGGCGAAGTTCCTAAATCCGATGTGCCTCTGGCAGTCGTAGGGGTTGTGCCTTGCAAGGTCACTGCTGAAAACGGGGCCATCGAAGCCGGTGACCTTTTGGTCACTTCCAGCAAGCAAGGCTACGCCATGAAAGGAACCGACAGGCGCAAGATGATCGGAGCCGTATTAGGAAAAGCTTTGGAGCCTCTTCCGCAGGGAAGTGGCGTCATACAGGTTCTGGTTACCCTTCAGTAAGCTCAACATCACATCAACTTCGTCGGGCCGCTCTTGTGAGTGGCCCGATTTTTTTACCCATCCCACCGCCGGAACAATAAGGCCCCATTGGTTCCGCCAAAGCCGAAGGAATTCGACATGGCGTACTCCACTTTCGCTTTTCTCGCCTGGTTGGGAACATAATCCAGATCACACTCGGGATCAGGATTGTCCAAATTCATCGTAGGAGGCAAAATCTGGTTGCGCAGCGCCAGCACCGTGATCCCGCTCTCTAATCCGCCAGCGCCACCCAATAAGTGACCAGTCATGGACTTGGTCGAACTTACCGGCACCTTGTAAGCGTAATCGCCAAATGCCCGCTTGATGGCAACCGTTTCCAGCTTGTCCCCGATGTCTGTCGAGGTGCCATGCGCATTGATGTAGCCCACCTGCTCCGGTTGCACTTTCGCGTCATTCAGCGTGTTCACCATGACGCGAAAAGCTCCATCACCGTTCTCTGCCGGCTGAGTAATGTGGTGAGCATCTCCGCTCATCCCGGCCGCTTCTGTCCCGCCCGCAATCATGGCGTCGGCGTCGCATCGCGCAATGATCTTGTAGGCATCACCCACCGAGTGAGCGCTGGATGTGCAAGCCGTACACGTGGCCTCGTTAGGACCCTGCGCGTGGTACCGGATGCTGACATGTCCGGCCGCCAGGTTCACGATTGCCGCGGGAATAAAAAAAGGCGAAATCTTGCGCGGGCCTCCGTTCAGCAGGTTGGCATGCTCCCGCTCGATGACATCGAATCCTCCGATGCCTGAGCCAATATGTACCCCAACCCGGCTCGCACTCGTCGGCGTTACCTCCAATCCGGAGGCTTTCATGGCTTCATCCGTAGCCGCCAATGCCAGGTGGATGAAGCGGCCCATTTTTTTCAGCTCTTTTTTTTCGATGAATTGCAAGGGATCGAAATTCTTGACTTCGGCTGCAATCTGGCAGGCAAACTGGGAAGGATCAAACTGCGTTATTCGTGCCACTCCGCTTTTACCGGCGAGCAGGTTCTTCCACACTTCTTCCGTGGTGTTGCCCACGGCGCAAATGAGCCCTATGCCAGTAACTACGACCCTACGTCCCAACTACTTCCCGCCTTTCGCGTGCTTGCCGATGTAGTCCACGGCATCCTGCACGGTGCGGATTTTTTCCGCGTCTTCGTCGGGGATTTCAATCTCAAAAGCTTCTTCGAAAGCCATGACCAGTTCCACGGTGTCGAGCGAGTCGGCGCCGAGATCGTCCACAAACGAGGCGCTAGCGGTGACTTCGCCTTCGTCCACTCCCAGTTGTTCCACGATGATCTGCTTCACTTTTTCGTCAACGGCTGCCATTGTTTTCCTCGCATGTCTTGCTGCAAGCGCCGGTGGCTCAGCGGCTTTTGCCCACCGGCGGTTAGGGGCTGAACTCCTAGATGCATCCGCGAACTGACTACTTGCTTACTTTCGCATGCTTCTCGATATAATCGATGGCGTCCTGCACGGTGCGGATCTTTTCCGCCTCCTCATCCGGAATCTCCAGATCGAAGGCTTCTTCCAGCGCCATTACGAGCTCCACCCGGTCGAGGGAATCGGCTCCCAGATCATCCACAAAAGAGGCGCTGAGCGTGACCTCGCCCTCGTCCACTCCCAGCTGTTCGCCAATAATCTGTTTAACTTTTTCTACGATTTCTTTCTTTCCATCCATAGCCATGAAAATCCCACCTCCAGATAGATTCGACAAGGAAACGAGTAGTGTACTGGCCCAAACGAATTGATGTAAAGGAAGGATCCACCCGACAAGGCTGCCGCCGGCTCCGAGATTGTCCCACAAAGAATCCTAACCGCTCGCACTTGTCATGGTCAACGCTTCGCGAGCGATTGTGCGACGACGAGCGCTGATGTTACTGAGTTGAGTATTGGTCCCGAAGCCGGGTCTGACGGCTAGTCATGGGAATCTCCCGACCTTCGATGAACACTTGCTTCACCTCTGTCTTCACATCCAGAGGATCTCCGTTGGCGACCACCACATTGGCAGTTTTTCCTACGTCCAGCGATCCCAGCTTATCGGCAACGCCCCAGATTTCCGCCGCATTCAGCGTAATCGCTTTCAAGGCTTCGTCATAAGGCAAGCCGAACGCCGTCGCGAAGCCTGCTTGGTAGGGCAGATTCCTGACATTGTGGGCATCGAAAGAGGCGAATGCGATTTTCACGCCGCGTTTGTACAGCTGTGCCGGCAAGTTATAAACCGTATCGTAACGCTCTTCAGCTTTTGGCGTTTCGTAAATTGGGCCCACGATCACCGGCACTTTCAGGCTTGCCACATAGTCGAGAACTGGCTGCGAGTGGCTGATGTGATTCAACACAAACTTCAGATTGAACTCGCGTGCCAATTGCACCGCTGTCTCCAGATCACTTGGACCTTGGGCCGCCAGCACGATCGATTTTTTCCCTTGCAGATAGGGAAGCAACGCCTCAAGTTTCAAGTCGCGCTTGGGAGCTTTCCTATCCTTATCCTCTGCCGGCTTGTTTACGGTTTCCGTCTTTTTCTTGTCCCAGTCATTCCAGTCTTGCACGTAGCGTTGCGCATCGAGGAATGCCTGGCGTAGCTGAGCCGCCATGCCCATACGCGTAGAGGGAAATTTTCTCTTTTCCCAGGTTTCATTTCTTCTCTGATCGCCGGTGAAATTCAGAGGCATCGCGATGTCTCGCACCAGCAGCATTTCCTGCGCTGACTTACCATCCAGTTGAATGAATGAGTCCTGCCCGGGCAGCGTATCCCCGCTATCCGGCGCCGCGATGGCGTTCGTTACTCCATTGATCCGCGCCACCGGAATCAGTTCGGACTCCGCATGGAAAGCGTCAAATACGTGCATGTGAGGCATGATCTCGTCGCTGATTTCGATTCGATCATTGGTGCTCGGCTCAGCCGATATCTCGGTCAATCCCAAAGATGTCTCGGAATCGATGAGTCCCGGATAAACCGTCATACCACTGACATCAATCACCCGTGCATTCCTTGGAATAGTCACCGAACTCACCGCGCCCAAAGCTGCAATCTTGCCGCCCTCCATCACCAACACGCCGTTCTCGATAGTTCCGTGCGAAACCGTAAGCAGCTTCCCACCCCTAAGCACAATCGACTTTGACTGCTGGGCCGCCCCGATTCCGCCGAGAATCGAAAAACATATGGTCAGCCACACGAGACCTGACACCCAATACCGGAAACCAGACACCGGAAACTTGAAACCTGCCCTTGGCATCACTGCCCCTCTCGATAATGCGGCATTCCGAATCCCGGCAAGGATCTGTCGAAATACACATCCCCATCGATCAGCACTTTTTCCGGCACGCCATAGCTGGAGAGCGGATATCCATCCCAGATCACCAAGTCCGCATCTTTGCCCACGTCGATCGATCCCACGCGATCGTCCACCCCGATAATCCATGCCGCGTTCAATGTAATCATCTTCAACGCTTCTTCCTCGGTAGCTCCGCCGTAGTGCATGGTCTTGGCTGCTTCCTGATTCAATCGTCGCGAAAAATCATCAGAGTCGCTCTTGATGGAAACACGTACGCCTTTCCGCATCGACATCACCGCATTCCAGGGAATTGCGTCCCAGGCTTCCTGTTTATATCCCCACCAGTCAGCGAAGGTGGCGATTCCCACATTCTCGGCAGCGATTTTGTCAGCCACTTTGTACGCTTCCAGAGCATGATGGAAGGCGCGTACTTTGTATCCAAATTCCTTTGCCAGAGCCATTTCCGTCAGTAACTCATCGGCGCGATAGCAATGGATCTGCACCAGCAACTTGCCGCGCAGCACATCGGCGAGGGCCTCCAGTTTCAAATCGCGCTTAGGTCGCTTCGGGTCTTTGTCGCCTCTCTTCACCTTCGCGTCGTACTCGTCCCAATCGCGTTTATATTCCTGAGCCTGAACCAGCGCCTCCCGCTGCACTGCAAAATTCCCCATACGAGTGGACGGCAACTGATCGCGCCCGCCGTAGACGCGCTTCGGATTTTCCCCGCTAGCGAACTTGATGGACCGCGGCGCTCCCGGAAACAACATGGCGTCACGGCCTGCTCCGTACTTGTGCTTGATGACGATTGCCTGCCCGCCAATCATGTTGGCCGAGCCATGCAGCAAAAGCGAGGTGGTTACGCCGCCGGCAAGCCCGCGATAGATCGCCTTGTCCTGATAGTCGAAGGCGTCCATCATCATCATTTGCGGCGTCACCGGACTGGTGGCTTCATTCACGTCATCATCGAGCGCAATGTGCGAGTGTGAATCGATGATGCCCGGCGTCAGATACTTGCCCCCCGCGTCGATGATGGTGGCTCCTGGCGGTGTACTCACATCTTTGCCGACCGCGGCAATTTTGCCATCCCTGATGTATACGCTGCCGTTCTGAATATTCCCGTGGGTGACGGTCATCACTACGGCGTTCCGGATCAGGACTTCGGCTGATTTCTTCGGTGGCTCACTCTGCGCCGCGCCCCACGCTGTGAAAGACGCGATCCCAACTGCAGCCATCTGCAAGATTATCCTGAAGCGACGCGACATCCCGAAAAGCTCCTGTCGAAGAAACGAGATTCTAGTAAGCGGAAGGACAAATAGCAAACTAATGAGAATTGAGAATTTCCTTAATGACGTAGCTTACCGTTTGTTTTCGTTGGGTATGACAACACGTGTCGCTTGAGCGTTCACTCCGGCAGCTTGGAATCTGGCTGGAATTGGAAGACATAGAAATTGGTATTGCCGATCCGTCTCCACCCCGGTGTGGGAGCAAACACCTCGAGCGGAGGGATCTGTTGCGCAACCACGATCCTGGCTCCGGTTTTGCGAAAAGCCTCATTACTCGCTCCTGCACTAATGAGCTTGACGTCCAGAATTCTGGTGCGGAAGTACGAGGGATTTCGGCAACAACTCTGGCTCGCAATAGTCGGGCCCAGTCTGCCCCGAAGGTGCCACCGACGCGTGCTACTCTGTCGCCAGGCCGCACTCCCATCTGGCGTAGCGCCTGTGCGACCTCCCATTGCGGATGCGGACGGTGACGGATTCCTTTTGCAAGACTGTGCGCCCCTGCCAATGTTAAAGGCGCGCCAACCGCAATAAGCAGGGCAACACTGGCAGCCATGGCTAGCTTTCTAGTTTCCTTGGTGGCCGGCAGCCTCAATCCTGCAAAGAGACCCGTCCAAGCGACAGCCAGAAACACGGCGACATATCGTCCCTGGACAAGTACTAGTGAGTACATACCTAGCGCCGCGAACGCCGTCACGAGCATTGGCCATTGTGGGATCAGGCCAGGAAGCAATTACCTTCTCCCCCTGCCAAACAGGGCATAAGAAAGACAACAACGAAACTGGCCTCCTGCGTGACAAGCATGTCGAAGTACACGCCGAGGTTGTTTGCGAAAACTGACAATTGTTTTCGGGGCTCGAAGCGGGCCGCCGATCCTTCGATCCAATACGATGGATCGTACCAGGCGGGTTGAGTTCCGGGCACAGGACCCATGAATTCATAAACCGGAGGATCCTCAAAAATCAGACGCGGGGGGTGTCGAAATTCTCCACGCCCTCGTCCCACATTGAAGCCCCCGCCGCTGATTAGTGAAGAATTTTGCCAGTACCACCGAGGTTCGGCATCATTAATCATCCACAACTGGTTCAGCTTGGCGCTTTCACCAAAAGTGAATCCGCCCTTCGCGCGCGACAGGGTAACCACAAGAGGCGCTGAAATCGAGAGGAATACGATGGAAGCAAGCAATAGCCGAGGCACTCCTTTTCGTAAATTGCCCGCAAGGATCAGAGCAACTCCCAGATAGACAAATGCCAAAGGGAACATGGGCGCTTTTGCCAAATATCCAAGTCCAAGGACCGCGCCAAACAAAAGAAAGCGAGCCAACTTCCCGGACTTTTTCGCAGGTATAGGATGATTGCAGCGGCCAGGTATACGAAAACGCTCATCAGCATGTCTGGACTTTCTTTCTCGATATTGTTGAGGATGAGCGATGACCAAAGAAAAATCAGGTAGGACATTGCCATCAGAGCCCAGTCCGGTAAGGGCGTTCCTGAGTGAGCAATATTACGATTCCTGGTTTCGTCCGCAATTACTTGCCGCAACATGAGGTCAAAGCTAAATACAGCGAAGATATAAGCGACAAAATTCACCAGGTGTAGTACCGCGAATTCCCAATATGCCGAGGGTTTGACCAGGGCCTTCGCCACGCCGAGAAGCCAGGGGTAAAGGGGACTCCAGTGCCCGTTCACGAGCATTCGCCAACCGCCGCGTAAATAGGCATCGCCCATATCCAGATAGGATATTCCGTCAACGTTCATCGCATTGCGACAGCCCACGCCTGAATCAAGCCAAGTGCAATCGCGAAAGAGAAGAACGCGATTCGGAGAAGCCGAAGAGGCTGGTTTCCCAATTTCCAGATACCGCCCGCGGCAGAGTTGCGCGGAGCAATTAGAACTTCCACTTGAGTTAGCCTCCTAGGAAAGCGTTTTGCAGTCGCCAAATGGAGACATATTCTAGCCTTAATTTGGCTACTTGAAACTGGAAACCAGACACTAGACACTGTCTCTATGCGTGTTGTCGTCCAACGCGTAACCCGTGCTCAGATCACGGTGAACGGCGAAGTCGCAGGAAGGATTAGTCGTGGCCTTGTCGTGCTCCTAGCCGTGGGCAACGCCGACGGAGAGTCCGATGCCGATTACCTGGCCGACAAGATCATCGGCCTGCGCATCTTTGACGATGACAATGGCAAAATGAATCTGGCTGTCTCGGATATTCGCGGAGAGATACTCGTAGTGTCCCAGTTCACACTGTATGGCGACGTTCGCCGCGGCAAACGCCCGTCATTTGATGCGGCTGCTCCACCGCAACCCGCCAGCGAGCTCTATGAGTATTTCGTAGAACGCATGCGGGCCACGGGCTTAGTCTGTGAAACCGGACGGTTTCAGGAAACGATGCAGGTCGAACTGGTGAATGACGGCCCTGTGACCATTCTCCTAGATTCAGCAAAGACCTTCTAAAGTTTTTAAACGTTAGCCTAGCTCACCACCACATCTGCGATTCGCGCCGCATCGAGAGCAGCGCGCACATCGTGTGTGCGAACGATATGCGCTCCCTTCAGGATGGTCGCGGTCTCCGAAGCCAAGGTGCCGTATAACCTGTCTGCGACGTCTGCGTCTTTACCATCACGCGCCAACGCACGTCCAATGAATGATTTTCGCGACACCCCTACCAGCAACGGGTATCGCAGTTCATGCAACTCCTCGAAACGCTTCAGCAACGGATAATTCTCCTGAAAGCTCTTGCCGAAGCCGAAACCCGGATCGAGCACGATACGATCCCGCTTCACTCCCACGCGGAGGGCAATCTCGGACCAGTCTCTCAGTTCCCGCTTCACCAGGACCACAATGTCAGACGCCGGTGGCAAGCTCTTCCACTCCTCCGGACGTCCCCGCGCGTGCATCAACACAGCGCCACATTTCAATTCCACCAGCGTCTTCGCCATTTGTGGATCCCAGCGAAATCCGCTGACGTCATTCACAATCTCGGCGCCTGCTTGCACGGCCGCACGCGCAACTTTAGCTTTGTAGGTATCCACCGAAATCACAGCATCGGGACGTTTCTGTTTAAGCGCAGAGATGACTGGAATCACTCGGTCCAATTCTTCCTGTTCGCTGACTGCAGGCTGCGCCGGAGTGGGGGTCGGGCTAGATTCTTTCGCACCGGATGTGGCCGGAGAGATTACCTTGGCCCCCGGCCGGGTAGACTCGCCTCCGATGTCAATGATATCGGCCCCTTCTTGCAGCATTTTGAGCGCGTGTTCGAGCGCGCGCTCGCGATCAAAATGCAGCCCGCTGTCAGAAAAAGAATCTGGAGTAACATTCAACACGCCCATGATGAGCGTGCGTTTCCCCAATCCCAATTTACGGGAACCGATGTTCCAGTCGAAAACCGACCGCATAGGGCCGATTCTAAACCGATATTTCGGAAACGACTGGTGAGATTTTAGAAGCCTGAATTAACCTTCTCAGGCAGCCAAAACTGTTGGAACTGTCGCCTCACCTTATTCTGAATTCAAGCTTCTGGCTTTTCATCTGAAAAAGGTACAATCAGCTTGCAATGGGGCGTATCCGTCACCTCCTACCGATCCTTTGTCTGCTGTTGGCGACACAACTCCAGGCTATTTCTCAGAAGGTAATCGAAAAGAGGATTGCCGCCATCCTTTCCCAACGCGACCTTACTCGTGGCTTCTGGGGTATAGAGGTTGTATCGCTTTCTAACGGCAAAACTCTTTTCGCGCAAAATGCGGACAAGCTGTTCACGCCCGCTTCTAACACCAAATTGTTTATCACCGCAGCCGCGCTGGCGTTGATCGGGCCGGACTACAATTTCCGCACCACGGTTGAAACCAATGGCACCCTGGACAAACATGGACGCCTGATCGGCGATCTGGTGCTCGTCGGACGTGGCGATCCCAATCTTTCGGGCCGTGAACTCCCTTACCTGCTGCGCACCGAGCGCAACGAGCATCCCATCCAGGTGCTGGAACAATTAGCAGATGAACTGGTGCGAAAGGGAGTGAAGTACGTAGACGGCGACCTGATCGCCGACGATTCCTATTTCGCCTTCGAGCGCTACGGCGAAGGCTGGAGTCAGGACGATCTCGTCTGGGCCGACGGCGCGCCGGTTTCCGCTCTCACCATCAATGACAACGTAATTTTCGTCAATATCCTTCCCGCTGATCGCGTCGGCGAACGCGCCTTCGTCCACATCACGCCCTTCGCCGATTACTATCGCATCGACAATCGCATTATCACCACACCTGTCGGCACCGTCCGCAAAATCTTCATCAATCGCGAGCCGGGCTCAACCGTCCTCACGCTATGGGGCAACACGCCACTCGATGACGCCGGCGCCAATGAGGCCCTCGCCCTCGAAGATCCAGCCGAATTCGCCGCCGCTCTTTTCCGCCAGCTCCTGGAAAAGCGCGGCATCGTCATCTATGGCCGGCAGCACACGCGTCACACCGAACTGGCCAGCATTTCCACTTTCACAGTTACCGCTATAGCGCCTTCAATCTCGCGTGGTGGCGACGAACCTTCCCGCAGCTTGCAAAATCAGCCGCTGGTCTTAGCCAGCTACCAATCGAAGCCGCTCATCGAGGATTTGCGAGTCATCAATAAAGTCAGCCAGAACCTGCATGCAGAAATCCTTCTGCGCCTCCTGGGACGCGAAAAGGGAACCGCCGGCACCGTCGAAGGCGGTCTCGAGGTATTACGCGGTTTTCTAAATCAGGCTGGCGTCCCTGCGGACCATTACGCCTTCTACGATGGTTCCGGACTCTCGCGCCAGAACCTGGTGACTCCTCACGCCGTCGTCCAACTTCTCCGCTACGCTGACTCGGAACCCTGGGGCACAAGTTTCCGCGATACATTACCCGTCGGCGGGGTGGACGGTTCTCTTTCCGATCGCTTCAAGAACGTCGCTGAGCAGGGTCACATATATGCCAAGACCGGCTCCCTCGGCGGCGTCAAATCGCTTTCCGGATACGCCACCACGGAGCACGGTGACCGCATCGCGTTTTCCATCCTCTCCAATAATTTCAACCTGCCGAATAAACGCGTGACTGACACCATCGACGCCATCCTCGAAGCCATCGTCGAAGATGGTCCCCGTAGAAGAAAATAAGCAAAAAAAGAAGATTGAGGAGAAGCGAAAGAAGCTGATCTTGATAGCCCCACGTGAGCCGAAGGGCCAAATGCTAATTGCTAATTGCCAAATGCTGCGTGCCGACTGAATGCTGAGTACTGACTGCTAACCCGGCATCCTCCGTACGTTCCGTTCCCTCATCGTCCGCACTGCCCCCGGACCGCTGCCGGTTGGCGGTTTCCGCATCCCTTCCAGCAGGTCTTTCAACACAACCGCATTATTGTGCCGCTCGTTTTTAGACGCGAACAGAAGAGTCATTCTTTTCCGCCGTCCAGCTAACCGATAAAGTTCGTGGAGCGCCTCTTCCACTTCCGGCCGCGACAGTTCTTTGATGTAGCGCTTGCGAAAGCCGGCCCATGCCTCCGGATGAGCATGAAACCACTGCCGCAAACCATCCGAGGGCGCCAGATCGCGCAGCCATGCATCCAGCGCCGCTTGGTTCTTGCTGACCCCGCGGGGCCACAATCGATCGACCAACACTCGCGTGCCGTCAGCACGCCCCGGCTTTTCGTAAACTCGTTTTACCTGGATTCGCCTGACTGCAGCCACCATGGCTTTGCTCTATATTGATTGTACGTCGAGCATGTCAGCAGATGTTCGGGAACAGAATGAGATCATGTCACGAAACGTTCAATCTAAAATCTAAAATCAGCAGTCTGAAATTGATCTCGTGCCTGTCAATACTCCTGGTTGCGGGCTGCGACGTCCAGCGCCGCCAGTCTGACGCCCAACTCGGACTTAATTCTCAACAGGCCGCCGGACGCCGCATTTACGACCACTATTGTGATCGCTGTCACGCGCCCTATTCGTCCCGCGGCCGCCAGGGTCCAAGCATGCAAGGCGTTTTCAAAAACCGCTATCTTTCGCTGAGCGGTCTACCCGCGAACGATGAGCGTGTCTCCGAAATCATTCGTGCTGGCCGTGGCAAAATGCCCGGCTACAGCCAGGTGCTAAGCCAACAGCAGATCGAGGATCTACTAGCCTACCTGCACACCCTCTAGCGACTTGGCTCGCGTAGGGCCAGGCGACTCGCCTAGGCGCTCTCCTCTCAAATCTCGTCGGCCCCATGCGCTCGTTTGGAGAGGCGAGGTCGCCTGGCCCTACGTGGCCGGCTACGGAACCATAGTTCCGGATACCGTTTGGGGAAACGCTACAATACTGGTCGTGAGCGCCACCGGCACGCCGGCCGTTTCCTCGCCAACATCGTCAGATCGACCCTTCACACTTTGGCAGAGAATCGCGTTGCACCTAATCACATGGACAGGATTCCTCGTCATCCGCCTGATCGGTCCCACTCTGCGGCTCGCGATTTCGTTTGAGGAAGGCGCCCCTTCCAGTCTCGAAAGGCGCCCCATGATTCTTTCTTTCTGGCATAGCTGTATCTTTCCCGCGATTTACGTCTGGCGCAATCTGCAGATTCGAGTCATGAGCAGCGACAGTTTTGACGGCGAATGGACCGGCCGGATTATTCGTAAATTTGGTTTTGTGAAAGTGCGCGGTTCGAGCAGCCGGGGCGCGGTGCGTGGTCTACTCGGCATGCGCAAGGAAGTCGAGCAGAACTCCACCGTCGCTTTCACCATTGACGGCCCACGCGGCCCACGATACGTGGCCAAGCCGGGTCCTGTGCTGCTGGCGCGCGCGACCGGTGCCCCCATGGTGGCCTTTCATATCGCAGTCGAAAACGTTTGGACGCTGAACACTTGGGACAAAGTGATGATTCCCAAGCTTTTTTCGCGAGCGCTGCTGCGGATAAGCCGGCAGATCATGGTTCCTGCGAATGCGGACGATGCCGAGCGAGAACGCTTCCACGAGGAACTCCAGGCTGCGCTTGATCGCGTCCGCGAATTCGCCGAGGCCAATGTAAAGCAGGTGCGGAGTACCAAGTTCCAACCCCCCACTCGATTAATATGACAAATGCTAACACTATTAAATCTAAAAATATCCGAGGGACTTGGTACAAATATAGGCAACAGAAGCCATAACATGTTATCGCTAAATTAATAGCAACACCGCTTATTCGATATCGAAGTAGCCACTTCATAGCAGATATGATACGATAATGCATAAGGCAATGGATATGATGAAAATTGCAACCGAGTCCATGACCAAAAAACAGCCGCGCACGTTTTCGCTGTCGAGGGACGTGATCGACATTCTTGAGCGCTACAAGAAAGAAAGAAAAGCGGGATCGCTCACGGCTGCTGTTGAAGAGATAGTCCGCGAGTGGACGACGGTGCAAATGGCTCAACAAGTCGCCGCCTATTACGACTCGCTGTCCGATGAAGAAGTGGCGCAAGAAAAGAACTGGGGCGCGTTTTCGGAAACACAGCTCTGAAAGGTTGTGATCACGCAGCCAGCTAAACCACCGCAACGGGGTGAAATTTGGTACGTAAAATTGCCTAGTGATCCGCCCGATAAGGGTGGACGGCCTGTTGTGGTAGTTTCGCTCGACGCTCGCAATAACCATCCACGTGCCACTACTGTTTTGGTAGTTCCACTTTCCACCACGCCGCCCCGGCTCCCAACCCACATTTCCCTGTCGCCCGGCGAAACAGGCCTCGCGGAAAACTCCACCGTGCAAGCGGAAAACATTACGACTGTCCTGAAAACCAGCTTACAAGAACCCAGGCAAAAGCTCCGCCGCCTATCCGAGCGGACCATTGAGCGCACCGCAAGATGCGTCGTGATGGCAATGGGTTTCGCTCCGTGACCTCTTCATCTGGATTGCTTACTGAGAAACGCAGCCACGATGAAATGAAACATTTCACCGGCTCACTTGACATCCGCCACCCCTGCGATTAGATTTTTCAGCGTTGTTCTCGTTCTTTCCCAACATTCCTTTGGTTCGCGCGTCCTCTTCGCATAGAGGACTGGGAAGCGGGTGAGAATCCCGCGCTGCCGCGCAACTGTAAGCGAGGAAATTGCCGCCGGTCACCGGGAGTAATCCTGGGAAGGCCGGTCGCGATCGCCGGATATTGAGATTAAGGGGGCGGATTCGCCCACTCGATGTCCTGACTCGCCAAGCCAGGAGACCGGCGCGAACCGTCCACACCAAACCCCTTTCGCGTGAAAAGGAGGAGTGCATGCGGTTCTCTCGAGTTTTCTCTTGCTTTATTCTCTTGCTGGCGGCGGCTTCCGCCGCTGAACTCAAAATCAAAGTTGTGGACCCGCAATCCGCTGCCGTCGCCGGAGCACAGGTAACGCTGGCTGAGCCGGCAGAATCCACTCCCTCACAGGTAGCAACTACTTCAGCGGAAGGCTTGGCCGTATTTCACCCCAGCAGTATTGGGCCGTACCGGGTTCGGGTCATGGCCCCGGGCTTTGCCGCGGCAGACGCAGACATTCCATCTTCGGAAAAGGGAATCACCGTCACGCTACGTCTGGCGGCGGCCTCTGAAACAGTAGTGGTAACCGCCACGCGTACTCCCGTTCCCTCCGCAGTCGCCGGCGCGGATGTCGAAAGCCTCGGCCATGGACAACTGGAAGTCATGCACCCGGTCGCGGCCGCCGAAGCGTTGCGATTTCTGCCCGGCGCAATCGTGAACACCAATGGACGACGAGGCGGAATTGCCTCTCTGTTTGTGCGCGGCGGAGACTCTCGCTACAACAAGGTCATTGTGGACGATGTCACCATTAACGATCCCGGGGGAACAATCGACTTCGGCGTCATTCCGCTCACTGAAGCCGACCGCCTGGAATTCGTACGAGGCGCGCAAAGCACGCTCTATGGCTCCGATGCCATGACCAGCGTCGTCCAAGTCTGGACTCGCACCGGCACGACTCCGGCCCCTGAACTCCGCATCGGAGGCGATGGCGGAACATTCGAAACCGCGAATGGCTACATCTCGCTGGCTGGCGCGCATGGCCCTTTCGATTACAACCTGTTCGGTAATCAGTTCAACACTAGCGGTGATGGAATCAACGATGACTATTCCAATTCATTGCAAGGCGGCAATCTCGGCGTGGCGTTGAACGATCGCGTCTCTCTCCGCCTGCGGGCGCGCCATTCCAATGCCTTTACACAGGTTCCCGGCGAATGGAAGTTCAACGGACAGCCGCTGATGCCGCCTGATTCAGATCAGTGGCAGAGGCAAAACAATCTCCTGACCAGCGCGCAACTGACAGTTGCCGGGCCGTCACGTTGGCAACATCGCTTCACCGGTTTCGAATACAACCATCAGCGCACCAACGTGGACACCGTAGACGATCCCGGCCGGATTTTTGATTCTCCCTTCCATGCTTTTACAAACATCAACCGCGCGGGATTCGAATACCAGGGCGATTATCTTCAGCGAAGCTGGGCGCGTGCGACTGTGGGATATGAGTTTGAAGACGAAAATGGTTTTGTCGGCGATCTGAACTTCCCCCCGCTAACCCACGGCTTGCGCTTGAATCACGCCGTCTACGCGCAGGAATTGCTGACTCTCGAAAGACTAACTGTGGTGGCAGGCGCCCGCTTCGTCCACAATGCCACTTTCGGAAATAAAGGCGTGCCGCGGGTAGCACTGGTTCTACAGGCTCGCAAGGGCGGAGAGACCTTTTCCGGAACACGACTGAGATTTTCCTACGCCACCGGGATTAAAGAAGCGCGGCTGGAGGAGTCATTTGCCAGCGGACCTTTTATCATTCCCAACCCGAATCTGAAGGCGGAAGAGAATCGCGCCTTCGAGGCAGGGATTCAACAGGACCTTTTCGGGGGCAAGTACGCCTTCACCGCCACCTACTACAACAACCAGTTCCGCAACCAGATAGACTTTGCCATCCTCGATCCCAAGACCTTCACCGGACAATACGAAAACATTAACAAGTCCATGGCTCACGGCGCCGAAGTCGAGTTTCATGGACGTCCCTGGTCGCGATTCTCCCTCGATGCGGGTTACAGCTACAGTTCCACCCAGATTCTCGAGCAGCCATTCGCCTTCGACGACCTTCACCAACCGGGACGCCCGCTGCTCCGGCGCCCTAAACACTCAGGAACTCTATTGCTTACTTATCTCGGCAGCCGCTGGGGTGGAAATCTGGGCGGAACTTTTGTCGGCAGGCGTCCAGATTCCGATTTCCTGGGATTTGGAATTGACCATGCCGCCGGATACGTTCGCGCGGATCTTGGCGGTTGGTACGCGATAACTCCGCGGATCACCGCCTATGTGAATGTCGAAAACGTCCTGAACCAGCACTATAACGAGGTCGTTGGATATCCCGCCCTGGGAGCCAACTTCAGGGCAGGAATGCGTTTCCGCATTGGTGGTGAGTGACGGCTAGCGGTGGCGGGTAACGGCGCGCCGAGATTTCGGCGTACTTTCGGGAGAAGAGATCTCACTCTCGCATCGCGCAGCCTCGCGATGATTTCCCTCCCCATCACAACCGACAGCCAGCGGAAGGGGAGCAGCAGACTTCGACCCCTGATATTTGCTGCGCGCCAGCATCAATTTTTCCAATTCCTCATGACCCAAAGGCTGCTGGCGTCCAAGTAGATGTGTAACCAGGGCGATCTGCGAGAAATGCTCGACCGTTTCCATCTTCATATAGGCGTGGTGCAGGGTGTCAGCATACGTGACCACGCCATGATTGGACATCAGGATCGCATCAAATTGAGGGATAAGAGGTTCCAGCGCGTCGGTGAGCTCGGGCGTCCCCGGCGTGCCATATTTCGCCAGCGGAATCGAACCCAGCCCGATTACCACTTCGCACACCAGAGGCTGATTCAAAGCAATTCCGGCCGCAGCGAACCCGGTGGCCGTTGGTGGATGCGCATGCACAATTCCCCGAACATCGGGACGCAGTTTATAAATCAGCAAGTGCATGGCAATTTCGCTGGAAACCGCCCGCCGCCCGCTGATATGGCGGCCTTCCAGGTCCACGATCACCATGTCCGCAGGGCGCATCATGCTCTTGCTCATCGCGGTCGGCGTGGCCAGGATGCGCCGTTCGTCGAGCCTCACGGAAAGATTGCCGTCCATGGCAGCGACATACCCGCGTTCATGCAACATCTTGCCAAACGAGGCAATTTCGCGTCGATATTCACGTTCGCTGGACATTATTTCAAGAACGGTTGATGGGCGGACCCAAGCTCGGTTTCGCGTATGGTACCACGCATGCAGTTCCGCACAACCTGTACATTCGTAAAATTTTGTAATGCAAGAGGGTGTATGGCTACGACTCTATAATCAAGCGGCGTGCTGGTCAGCGACTTCAATTATCAGCTTCCACCGGACTTGATAGCGCAGGAACCGCTTGCGGATCGCGCCGCTTCGCGCCTGCTGCAAATAGATCGCGCCTCGGGAGAATTCCACGACCGCTGGTTTCGTGAGTTCCCGGATTTCCTCAAACCAAACGACCTGGTCGTATTCAATAACACCCGGGTCTTTCCCGCCCGGCTCTACGGAAGAAGAAGCGGGACTAAGGCACAACCAGTCAGTTCTCGAAATCCAGCAGCACAGGATTTTCTGAAGGGACAGATCGAAGTCTTACTCACTCACCAAACTTCACAGGAGCCAAATGAATGGGAATGCCTGGTACGGCCCGGGCGGAAGATCGGAGTCGGCGAGCGCCTCTTTTTCGGGGATGATGACGAACTACAGGCCGAAGTGCTGGCGCGGGGAAGCTTCGGCGAGCGCCGGATCCGTTTCACTCCAACCCCGGATTTCTTTGGCTCCATCGATCGTCTCGGCCACGTGCCGCTGCCTCCCTATATTTCCCGCGAGGATCGTCCCGGCGATCGCGAACGCTATCAGACGGTCTATGCCCGGGAGCGCGGTTCGGTGGCCGCACCCACCGCCGGTTTGCACTTCACCCCTGAGATCCTCGGGCGGGTGAAAGACCGCGGCGTCGAAACTGCAGAAATTACATTGCACGTCGGTTTGGGAACTTTTCAACCGGTACGCGCGGACCGTGTGGAGGATCACACTTTGCACCGCGAGTCTTACCACATCTCGGTCGAAGCGGCTGCGGCCATCAATCGCGCACTCGATGCCGGTCGCCGCGTTGTGGCGGTGGGCACCACCACGGTTCGCGCCCTGGAACATGCGGTCCCGCTATCGTCTAACAGCAGAGTGCAGCCAGGCAACGGAGAAGCAGACATTTTCATCCATCCCGGTTACATTTTCCGTATCGTGAGCGCACTGTTGACGAACTTCCACCTCCCCCAATCCACTCTCCTTATGTTGGTGTGTGCGTTCGGAGGAACCGAACGTGTACTGGACGCCTACCACCACGCCGTCGAACAGAAATACCGTTTCTATTCCTATGGTGATTGTATGTTCATCGAATAGGCTTGCGTAGCGACAGGCGACTCGCCTGTCCAACCGGCGCGTTGGGCATAACATTGGAAATGAACCCGCCACAGGCGAGTCGCCTGGGCCTACGTGACCCTCCGGCGATATACTGTATCTCGGAAATATGACCACACAGGCCACCTCTAAACAGTTTTCCATACAGGATTTCGTAGCCGAATTGCGCAAATTTCCCCAGTCTGCGTTTGACCGCACTGACCAGATCATCCATTTTCTTGAAAAAAAGCAGATTGCGCCTGACAGTCTCACGCAATATCTAACCTGGGATCGTCAACACTACACGCGGAACCTGGTGGACAAAACTTCTCTCTACGAACTGGTAGCAATCTGCTGGGAAGTCGGCCAGGCCAGTTCAGTACACAATCATCGCGACCAGAATTGCTGGATGGCGGTCCCCATCGGAAAACTCCTGGTCCAGAATTATTCCGTCGTCTCGCAAAGTTTAGAGGAAGGAACCTGCCAACTCGAGTCCGCCGAAACAGTTGAGATGAATCCAACTCAACCGTGCGCCGTTAATCCTCTCGAGCCCGTGCACCGCGTTTTCAATCCCCGCGAATTCAATCAAAAGGCGGTCAGCCTGCACGTCTATTCCCGACCTTTCGACACCTGTGTCGTCTATTCCCCCGATCAGGGTACCTGCGGCGAAATCAAGCTCCACTACACCACGGAATACGGTAAGAGAGTCAACACTTAGGATTTAGCACTTGGTCCCTTGGTCGTCCCGTACCCGACGCGGCCGTGCATGGCCCAACATTCCTAGCGCTCCATTACTGAAGCTGCGTTCTGTCATGGTGTACCATCTTCGAGTTCGTGGCTGGTTAATCGTTATGCCGTTATTTTGATGACTAAACCTTGGGATGACTGAGGAACCTAAAAACGCCGCCAGCTCAGAGGCTGCCCGGCCAGGACAAAACCCGCAGACTTCCTCGAACATTCCCGTCCATCCGCTCTATAGGCCCTCGGACCTCGAGGGTCAGAATCTGGAAGCGGATGTCGGATACCCGGGCCAATATCCCTTTACACGTGGCGTCCAGCCAACCATGTATCGCGGACGCCTCTGGACCATGCGCCAGTACGCCGGTATGGGTGACGCCGAAGAATCCAACAAGCGTTACAAATACCTGCTTGCCCATGGCACGACGGGCCTGTCCGTAGCCTTCGATCTCCCCACGCAAATCGGCCTGGATTCCGACCACCCGCTCGCCGCCGGCGAAGTCGGCAAAGTCGGAGTCGCGATCGACTCTATCGAGGACATGCAACGTCTCTTCGATGGCATCGACCTCACCAAAATCTCCACCTCGATGACTATCAACGCGACAGCTTCGATCCTGCTCGCTCTGTATGTCGCGGTGGCAAAACGGCAAGGCGCCGACATCCGCAAACTGTCTGGCACGGCGCAGAACGACGTGCTAAAGGAGTACATCGCGCGCGGCACTTACATTTATCCGCCGCAGCAGGCTATGCGCATCATCACTGACCTCTTTGCCTGGGCGAATCAGAATGTTCCCGAATGGAACACTATTTCCATCTCTGGCTACCACATGCGCGAAGCCGGCTCCACCGCCGTGCAGGAAGTCGCGTTCACTTTGGGCAACGGCATCGCCTACGTGCAGGCCGCTATTAACGCCGGCCTGGACGTAGACGAATTCGCCCCTCGCATTTCGTTTTTCTTTAACGCGCACAATAATTTCCTGGAAGAAGTCGCCAAGTTCCGCGCTGCCCGGCGCATGTGGGCGCGCATCATGCGCGAACATTTCAAGTCAAAGAATGCCCGTTCGTGGATGTTGCGCTTCCACACGCAGACTGCCGGATCCACGCTCACCGCACAGCAACCAGAGAACAACATCGTCCGCACCGCGATTCAGGCCCTGGCTGCAGTGCTCGGCGGTACACAGTCGCTGCACACCAACTCGTACGACGAGGCACTCGCTCTCCCGACCGAGCAGGCAGCGCGCATTGCGCTTCGCACGCAGCAAATCGTGGCCTACGAGTCCGGTGTTCCGCAGACTGTCGATCCCCTGGCCGGCTCCTACTTTATCGAGACTTTGACCAACGAAATTGAAAAACGTGCCACGGCGTATCTGGAAAAGATCGACGCTCTTGGGGGGATGCTGAAAAACATCGAGCGCGGTTACGTTCAACAGGAAATCCAGAATGCCGCCTACGAATATCAGCAGCAGGTAGATCAGGAGCAAGCCGTCATAGTCGGAGTGAATCGTTTCGTGGTTGACGACGAGAAGCCTATTCAGCTCCAGCGTATCGACGAAGCCTTAGAGCGCAAACAAGTGGAACGGCTGCGAGCGCTACGTGTCCGGCGCGACTCGAAGCCGTGGAAAGACTCATTGGAGAAAATCGAAGACGCCGCCCGCTCCGGCGCTAACCTGATGCCCCCCATCTTAGGCGCGGTAGAAGCCAATGCCACAGTGGGCGAGATTTCGGACGCTATGCGACGAGTATTCGGGGAATATAAGGAAGCTGTGGTTATTTAGACAGAAACCAGGGCGCGGGCACAATCCTGAGCCGAAGGAGCCTAAGCCATGGTGATGCCTTCAGCTGGAACGTTCCAGTACAAGGCGATTGTTCCGGTGAAATTTGATGAATGCTCGTGGCCGGTTCAACTCGATCAACCGGTCGTTCATACCGGCGATTCACTGCATGACTCTCGCTTGGTTGGAGCTTGTCCGTGTCTCCGGATTACGGACAGTGGACCGACACCGAATCCAAGTAGCTCGCGCCCTGAAGTCTTGCGAAGCCGTTTCACTCTTACTGCTTCGGAGAGACAAAACGCCAGCGTCTCTTCCGCATCGTTCTATGTGGAAAAAGACTTGACGTCTGCTTTTCAACCGGCGATACATTGCATATGGCACGGACGGGCTGTGCAGGGATCGCCCTTTCTTTGCTGCGAAACGGCCACCTAGTATTTGCGGCGGGTGCCATTTCAGCAGTGCCTCTTGGAAACAACGTGACAGCCGCCCTCCCGCTTGACCTCATAGAGGAAGCGAATGTCCTTTTTAAAAGGCGCGACACGAGCTTTGAGTTTCAAGAGCTTCCAATTCAAATAAACGTCGATCGGTGGCTCCGGATTATTTCCAGAGGAAGGTTGCATTTAGGAAGCTATGACATATGGGTCGAGCACGGATTCTATCCTGGCCTCCCTGGCGTGGACGGATGCGCCGCGATTCCAGCGGTATTCTAGTGGAGCTTGCGTTTGGCGATTGGCTTGCGAAGCAGGATACGTTGGATGGATGGCGGCATTTGGCGACCAGTTTCCTCCCGGTAGATGCGCTCGATAGGAGTTTCGACGCGGGGAGGCTTTCGGTGGTGCATACAGCACCTCCCGAGACATGGTACTCCCCAGGAGCAAGACGCACGAAACGTGACAGGGGTGCTTTAGGTAGCGGTAAAGGAACAGCATTCGATGGCTTGATGTTGCTGTGCGCGAGCCCGTTCCTCGCGCTCGCCTAAGACGTTATTAAGGTGGGTTACGAGGTCCAGCAGCTTGTCTGGTTCCATCTCAGTACTCGCTTGTTCAGCGTTTTCTGTCGGGCGCGACAGCCACCTATGACTACCCAGACCGAGGATTTGGCGCGTTGCCGCCGCCGTCCACCACGCCACGCTGGTAGTTCTGGCGGCATCGACAGCGCATGTGATGTCAGTCAAAGATATGAGGACGCGGATATTGCGCCGCGGTGTGACGGTGGAATTGGCCGGGATCCGCTAACGAGTGCCTTCCGTACAGGCTGATTGCGCTAGCCGATCCTCTTAACCCTGCGTCCGCCCGCCTTAGCATAATTGTCGAGGCGGCGTTTGATGTCGCGGCGGATACGCTCCTGTTCATGACGGGCAAGTTCCAACGCTTTCGCTGCTTTGTCCGTTGCGGATAGGGCGGCGTCGGCCAGTTCCAACCAGCGGGCGGTATACGCAGCGAGTTCCTCTTCTTCCTTTTGGCGTAGAGACTTCGGCATTTGGAAGAGGTCGGCCAAGGTCGGGGAACCTCGCGGCCTTTAGAATGTTCGACATATTACAAAGGTCGGATATCGGCATACGATACCGGGGATGGGGTATTACTGGGCAGTTAATAAGCAGCAGGGTTCGATCCGTGGTCAGTGGCTACCAGAACGAACCGGGCGAATTGCCTATTGAAGCTTCAGGATAGCCTTCTCAATTCTCGCCAGCGCCGTTTCCCGGCCCAGGACTTCCAAAGTTTCAAATAACGGTGGCGCGTTTTTGCGCCCGCAGACGGCGACGCGGATGGGTTGGAACATCTGGCCGGGCTTGATTCCCAACTCCTGGGCGGCGGCGCGCAGGGTGGAATCCAGGGCGTGGTGGGTGAACTCGGTTTGGGCCAGCAGGTCGCGGGCGCGCTTTAGGACTTTGAGGGCCAGGGTGGCATCGCCTTTTTGGGGGATGAGTTCGGCGGGGTCGTAGGGGGGGAGTTCGTCCACGAAGAAGAAGTCGGCGGCGGCTAGGACGTCGCGGAGGAGCTTGATGCGCTCGCGGATTAGCGGGGTGATTCGTTGCATCTTGTTAGGGTCGATGTGGTAGCCGGCGGACTGGACGATCGGTAACAGGCGTTGGGTGAGATCGTCGACGGGGAGGGCTCGGATGTGTTCTGCGTTTAGCCATAGGGCTTTGGGGTCGAAGGTTTCTTCGGGGTACGGAGTGGCGGCGCCCGGAGTCTCAACTGCTTGTGAGTCAAAGGCAGCGGGCGAGGGCGCCCGCTCCACACTTTCTTTTTCCTTGAAATTCACTACGGCGTTGGAACGGTTGATGGCTTCCAGGGAGAACGCTTCCACCAATTCTTGGCGGGTCATTTGTTCGCGGTCGTTTTTGGGGGACCAGCCTAGGAGGCATAGGAAATTTATGAAGGCTTCGGGGAGGAAGCCGGCGTCGCCGTAGGTGGTCACGCTGACGACGGGGCCGTGGCGGCGTTTGGAGAGCTTGGTGCCGTCGGGGGCGACCAGCAGCGGGAGGTGCGCGAACTGGGGGAGGGGGGCGCCGGCGGCGTCGAAGATCAGAATGTGTTTGAAGGTATTGGAGAGATGGTCCTGGCCCCGGATCACGTGAGTGATGCGCAGGTCGGCGTCGTCGGCGCAGGAGGCGAGGTGATAAGTGGGCATGCCGTCGCTGCGGAGGAGGGCGAAGTCTTCGATGTCGGCGGTGGATTTGGCCTGGTCGCCGTAAACGGCGTCAGTGAAACGGATTTCGCGGTCGGACTCGCGGGGAACGCGGAAGCGGAGGGCGAAAGGCTCTCCGGCGGCGGCGCGGCGGTCGCTCTCGGCTTGGGAGAGGTCGCGCATTCCGGGGTTGAATAGCCAAGTGGCGCCGGATCTTTCGGTATCACCTGCGTGGGCGGGGGTGAAATCGCGGTAGGCTAGGCCTTTTTTTAAGATTGCCTCCGCCATCTGGCGATGAAGATTCAGGCGCTCGGATTGTTTGTATTGTTCGTCCCAGTTGAGATTGAGCCATTGCAGGCCTTCGAAGATCGAGGCGAGGGAGGCGTCGGTATTGCGTTCGACGTCCGTGTCGTCGACGCGGAGGATCATGGTTCCGTTATTGTGGCGGGCGTAGAGCCAATTGAAGATGAAGGTGCGGGCGCTGCCGACGTGGAGGAATCCGGTGGGAGACGGGGCGAAGCGGACGCGGGGACGGAACTCGGCGGGGAGGTTCGTCATATTTGGGTGGTCGGAGTAACGATCCTCGATGTTACGGTTGGCGCGAAAGGAGCGTCAAGGAGGGCGTCGTCTGGCTTCCCGGCGTTGGGAGCGCCGGGCTAAGTTATTTCGGCCCTCCGGGGCGTCGCAGTTGTGTAAGCCGCCCGCTTTTTCGGCCTCAAAAATCCCAATTTTGACGAAACTTTGGTGTCCTAAAACACTATTGTGTTGGCTGAGATCGTGTGAAAACATTAGTAATAACGGCCCTTGTGATGTCACAAGGGTGAGGAGAGGTGTTTCTAGCGCATGAACAGTGTTGCCACCAGTATGGTGATCGTTCCGGGCGTGGTCGCCCTGATGCTGTTCCTGGTTTTCACCTACCTGTACGAGCAAAGCCGGCAGGATTATTTTCGGGCGTGGCAGCTGAGTTGGGCGGCCTATACGCTTCACTACGGTCTGGATGCGTGGGCGGCATTCCGGCAGGCTTCGGCTCTGATCTCATTTCTGGCTTCTCTGCTTTTGGTGGCGATGGCGGTGGGTATTTTTATCTCGACTCGCCTGATGCGAGAGAGATTCCGATTGCAGGTGTATGACGTCCTGCTGGGCGTGGCGGGTGTGGCGATTGCGATTTGGAACTTGAAGGCGCATATGGTGGGCGGCATTTTTCGTCCTGAAGTGCTACCCAATCCACATTTCCGGCTGGAAGTAGGGTTGGCGGCTGTGCTGCTGTATTGCTCCTTTTACTTCTACCGTTATGCACATCGCAGGAATTCGCTCGCCTTTACGCTGCTCGCCATGTCGCTGGCGTTGTGGGCTGTGCTGATGTGGTATGGGCAGTTTCGCAATCCCTACGTGGAATTGTTCGGGACGGCGGGGCACTTACTGGGTCCGATTCCGCAGATGTTGCTGGGCATTTCGATGGTGATGGTGCTGTTTGAGAATGAGCGTAATGCGGTACAGGAAAATGCTTTGGCGTTTTCCACACTGGGAGTGGATGCCAGGCGGTTGCTGTCCGCTGAAGACCTGGTGCCGAGCGTGCAAAACATTCTTGACCGGCTGGTCGCGCCATTGCCTACGGGACGGGCGTTGATTTGCATGTCGGAACGCTGGCGCGCGGTTTTGCCATCCGTACAACGCGGGTTTTCTTCTGAGTTTGTAAGCAAGCTGGAAAAGAGTGGCGGCGGAGAATATATCTGCGAGCTGGCTTACCGGCGCGGCGGCTTTGTCACCTTCCGCAATCTGCCCGAGAATCCCGAACCATTGCCCGCTTTTCCTGGCGGCGGGTTTGAGCAGTTCAGGCAGACGCTGGCGGAGGAGAATATCCGCAACATCACCGCCGTTAGCCTTCAGACCCGAGAGCACAACTTCGGGGCAATCTTGTTTCCGCACGCCGAACGGCGCATGTTCGGGTCTTCGAATCTGCGGCTGCTGATCGGGTTGGCGCTGCAGATCGGACTTACGCTCGAGAACTACGTGGTAATGCACGACGCGCAGCGGCGAACCAAGGAGTTCGAGCTGCTCACTCAGATTGGACAGGCCATCAGCTCGCGCCTGGACCAGGATGAGATTTTACGGGCCCTGCAAAAGGAGTTGGGACAGATCTTCGATACCAGCAATTTTTATATTGCCTTCGAGGACGGGGACGATATCCGCTTCGAACTGGAAGTGGTGGACGGTCAATTTCAGCCCAAGCGCTCTCGCAAGGCTAACAACGGGCTGACGGAATATGTGATCCGCGCGGGGCAGCCATTATTGATCCGGTCAGATCTGGAGAAGACTCGCGAACGCCTGGGAGCGACTTATATCGCTGGGAAACCGGCCAAGTGTTTCTGCGCCGCTCCCATCTCGTTCGGAGGCAAACCTGCAGGAGTGATGGCAGCCATGAGCAAGGAGCGCGAATTCGTTTTCGAGCAGCGCGATTTGGAAGTCATGCAGATCGCCGCTGGGCAGGTTTCAGTGGCAGTGGAAAATGCCCGGCTATTCACGGAGGAGCAGCGTCGCGCCCGGCAGTTTGCTTTCCTCAACAGTATTTCCAAGACAGCGATTTCCAGTGAAGACGCGGAGCAGATGCTGGCGGAAATTGTGGGCGAGATACAAAAGACCTTTCGCTTCGACCATATTGGGATCGGCATTCTCGATTATGTGACCAAGGATATCGAGATCAAGGCCGAGGCAGGGGCTACCAGCCAGGCGCTGGGCAAACGTATTCCGCTGGGCGTGGGGATTCTCGGCCGCGTGGCTCGCACGGGAGAGTCGGCGCTGGTGCAGACTACCGGGGAAGGACATTTGCAGGGCGTTCTGCCCGATTCTCGCGCGGTATTGTGCATCCCGATCACTTATGTCGATACGCTGCTCGGAGTGCTGAACGTGGAAAGCCAGAATGAGGATGCGTTCACGCCTCAGGACGTACTCATCATGAACACGTTAGCCGACCTGCTGGCCACGGCTTTGCACAATGCGTTCGTGTTCCAGAAACTGCAACAGCAATCCATCACCGATGGGCTGACAGGGATCAAGACTCGGCGTTTCTTCTGGGAAGCTTTGAGTTCGGAGTGGAAGCGGGCGTCTCGTTCGGGGCGGCCCTTCTCCGTGGTGCTCATGGATTTGGACAAATTCAAAGAAGTGAACGATACCCTGGGGCATCTTGAGGGTGATCTGGTGCTAGCACGTGTCGGGCGCCTGCTCGAGCAGAAATGCCGGCAGTCGAATGTGGTCGCGCGCTATGGCGGCGATGAGTTCATCATTCTGATGCCCGAAACTGGCATGGAACAAGCACAAATTCTGGCCGAACGCTTAAGGCTGTGGATCTCGACGGATCCCATGCTGAATGAACATGAGATCACCGGCAGTTTCGGGGTGGCCAGTTTTCCGGTACATGGTTTTTCGTCAGAAGACATCATCCGCGTAGCAGATGCGGGCATGTACGTTTCGAAGCACGCCGGCGGAGACCGGGTTTCAACTGCCGAAGAGTTTGGCGACGGAGAAACTTCTGCGGTGCAGCGCCAGCTCATCTCCGGGTATATCGAAGGCTTTCTACAACGCGAGCATACTGGTCCTGAGCATCTGGAAGAACTCACAGCGACGCTGAAGAAGATGTGCGGCGGTGACGAGGACTGCAACGTTCAAGTCCTGCGGGAGTCCATCGAGGCGCTCAATCGCGCGGCGGAATCACGCGAACTGACCAGCTCCAGCCACGGCGAATTGGTAGCCCGTTATTGCGAAGTCGTGGCGCGTGCTCTGGGGTTGCCGCCGGAAGAAGTGACTGAATTGGCGTATGCCGGCCGGGTACACGATGTGGGAAAGATTTTCGTTCCCGAGCGCATCCTGAACAAATCAGGTCCGCTCACTGAGGAAGAATTTTATCTGGTGAGATTGCATGCCAAGGTCGGATCGGAGATCGTGGGCACTGTGCCGGGAAGTGGGAAGCTGCAGACTGCAATTGAGCATCACCACGAAGCCTTTGATGGTACGGGATATCCGGCTGGATTGAGTGGAGAGGCAATCCCGCTGTGGGCGCGCATTATTTCCATCGCCGATGCTTACGTAAACATGATCAACGAACGCTCCTTCGCTGCCGCTAAGAGCAGCGAACAGGCGCTCGCCGAACTGGCCAAGCTGAGCGGCACCCGCTATGACGGAATGCTGGTCCGGATTCTCATCCGCGAACTGAAGTCTGAAAAGGCGCCTTCAAGTTTGGGCAGCTGAGACGCTCATCAGGTCGAATGGTATCAATCTGCAGCAGAGGTTACGCCTGCCTCAGAAAGAACTCGCGAGGCAATCCAGTTATAAGTCAGAGTTAGTCCTTGTTCCAACCGGATTCTGGGTTCCCATCCCAATACGTCGAGTAAGCGAGCATTATCGCTGTTGCGTCCACGTACACCTTGAGGGCCGGCAAGGTTGTGTCGTTTGGTTAAGTGCTTGCCGGCGATTCTGGACACGATGTCCACGAGTTCATTGATGCTTACGAGTTCATTCGATCCCAAGTTAAGGGGCTCGCGATAATCGGAAACCATGATGCGGATCAGACCCTCGACGCAATCATCGACGTACATGAAGGATCGTGTCTGCTCGCCATCACCCCAGACCTCAATCTCTCCGTTATCCTGGGCCTGGGCCACTTTGCGGGAGATGGCTGCGGGCGCTTTCTCTTTGCCGCCATCATAAGTGCCCAGGGGGCCGTAGACATTGTGAAAGCGAACAATGCGAGTCTCGAAACCAAAGTCTTGATAGTAGTAGCGGCAGAGTTCCTCGGCGAAAAGTTTCTCCCAACCGTAGCCGGGTTCGGGGTCGGCGGGATAAGCGTCTTCCTCGCGCAGAGGCGTGACCTCGGGGTTCCTCTGCTTGCTTTGGTTGTAGACGCAAGCGGACGAAGAGAATAGAAATCGCTGGACACCGTTTTGCCGGCTTGCCTCCAGCATATTGGCATTGATCAGGATGTTATTGCGGCTGATATCGGCATGGCCCGCGGTGATATAGCCGATGCCTCCCATGTCGGCAGCGAGATTGTAGACCTCATCGATGCCGTCACGGGTCGCAGATAGGCAATTCTCCGCCTTTCGTAGATCCAGTATCTCGAATTCGTCGCCGGCGCTAACTTCGTATTCCGGATACTTGATATCCACACCGCGAACCCAGTGGCCAATTGATTTTAGTTTCTTGACCAAGTGATGGCCGATGAAGCCACCGGCACCTGTAACGAGTACCCGCTTTGGACGATTGTTCATTGCAGAAATCTCCTAGCAGCTATTCAAGCCAGTATTTTAAGTTTTGCCTGCCCCAAGCGGTAGTCTTCAACCAGGTGAAAATATTTCTGTCTGATGAATCTACAATACGAAACTTCATTCTGCAACCTGATTGTCTTGAATGTCCATCTACAGCCTAGGGCAATGAAAGTGCCAAGATGCACAGCTTCAACTGACGTTCCCATCCGAAGGAGCGCCGAATATCCAAAAATAAGCATTTAGAAGATGGGATCGCGAACCCCGTGGCCTAGAGATGTGCCATTCGAAGAGTTGTTTCTCAGAAGCACATAAAAGCTTTAGGAATTCCCTATTACCAATGCGCCTTTGCTGCATTACTTGAGTTCGTTTGCGCAGCGACCGTCCCATTGATTTTATGGCGGATAGGACTCCGCGAACGTAAGCAGGAAAGTGGTGATGACGCACAGCAAAACCAAACCAAAGCACCTGAAATAATAAGATTCTCGGTAGAAGGATTGCTACAACAACCCCGGGATAATGTCTACAAATAAGAAACAACTGGTTACGGGTAACTAACTCGACTACCTTCGGGTGCATCGGGTTCCCGAGGGTGGCGCTGCCAACATGATAGGCAACTGCCTCAGGAACGTAGCAGCCCTTATAGCCCAATTGGTGAACGTATACTGCTAGTTCAATGTCGTCTAAGTAGGCAAAGAAATCCTCGTCCAAACCCTGAGTCTCGTCCAGCACGGAGCGGCGGAATAATGTCGCAGCGCCACAACCGGAGAGAACCCAGCGTCGTTTTTCAAATTGGCCGGTGTCGAGGTCGGTGTGGCCCAGGCGATAAGCGCCTCCCCCGAGGAGTAATGCGTCTCCCGCTCCGTCCATGCGGGTCGTATCGCTCGCACGCAATAGTTTGCCAGTGGTGAAAGCAAAATTCGGCTCGGCCTCCATAACGCTAACCAAAGTAGCCAGAAATTGGGGCTGTAGCTCTGCGTCATTGTTCAGCAGCAGAACATACTTCGAGGAGCTCTCAGCAACACCAAAATTGATAGACGCAGTAGTACCGTAGTTTTTCTCAAGCAGGATGCGCCGGACGTTGGGAGGCAAGGGATCTTTGAGGATGGAATCCGGGCGCGCATCATTTTCCACCACGATGACATGGTAGTCGTCCGTTGAAATGGTCTGCTGCGCAAGAGATTGAAGGCATCGGGCAGTCAGATCGGGACGCTGCAAAGCAGGAATAATAATCGAAACCAGTTTGGATCTTTGCTCCATTCCGTCGACAACCATTGGCTCGGAGTGTCCGCCTGCTTTACGGACGGATAGCCACATCCCCCCGGAAGGTGCTTTGCGCACCGGAAACGTTTCCCGAAAACAATCAACACCGTGCATCAAAAAAACTTTTCAGTCCAATCCGGTTACGTGGCGCACCTTATCCAGCGCAGTTGGGACTTGGTCCAGAACGGACCACGGGTCAATCACCACACTACCGCGCGGGATGCCTCGTGCTGCAACTGATCGGAAGACATCCTTGTAACCTGGCCAAGGGCAGGTGATAGCAAATGCCGAGCAATCTTTCTGTAGAACGTCCGCGGGAGTCTCGCAAACTGTGACTCGCCCGTTGGTGAAAATCGACGAAGCTACCTCTCCTGCCTGGTAATCATGAGCGAATACCGGATGACCCCGCTCGGCTAAACTCTGACATAGCCAAACTCCTGGGGAGCAGTCGATAACTGATGTAAATGGCTTATAAGCCAGGCCCAGAACACCGACTGGGCTACCGTCGCGAGTGCGGGATAGCACTGTCGCCAGCAGGCGCATATTCACGTTGTCATTTACCTGATCGGTGGCTCGCGCCAGTGGCGCGGCAATGCCCACTGACTCCGCCGTGTACTGAAAAAGGCGATTATCGCGTGGAAAACAAGGTCCGCCGAAGCCCAGGCCAAGCTTCAAGTATTCATGGCCGATGCGCCGGTCCCGTCCGATGGCTTTCAAAATTGCGCGCGCATCGGCATTGGGAAACTTCGCACAAACTGCGCTGAGCTGATTGGCAAAACTAATTTTCATGGTCACTGCACAATTCAGGGAAATCTTCGCGAGCTCCGCACTGGCGAGCGACATGCGTTCTACCGGCGCCGCATTGGCGGTGAACCGCGAGTAAAGGTCACTTAAGAGATCGCCGGAGCAGGCATCTGACTCGCCAATCAGAACGAAGTCGGGCTCTAACAAGCCTCGAACCACATCCCCCAGAGCAATGAATTCCGGGTTATAACACAGGCCAAAATCCTGGCCACACTTGCCGTTTAGAAGTTGCTCAAGTAAAGGCTTTACGACGGCGTCGCAGGATCCCGGCGTCACCGTGGAATTGATCACGAACAGAAAATTTTCATGACCAAGTTCCCTCACCTGCCTGGCGACCTCGTAGAGGGACTTAAGTAAGCGATCGTTGCTAAAACTGCCGTCCGGCAAACTGGGAGTGGGTATTACGAAGAAGCAGGCTTGCGACGTCGCCAGCGCCTCGCTGAAGTCGCTGGTAGCGTTTAACCGGTCCCCGCTAGCCTCAATCATTTCCTGCAATTTGGGCTCTTGGACCGGCGCTACCCCTTTACGCAAAGACTCTACTTTCTGACGATCGATATCAATGCCGACAACTTCAAAGCCACGCGCGGCCAGGCAAGCTGCCACGCAGGTGCCAAGCTTTCCCAAACCACATACAGTAATTCGTTGCAGCGCTTCACTCATAGAACGCTCACTTAAGAGAAATGTTTTCGTAATTTAGGATTGTACTATGGGCACGCAGTTAGCGGTGTGTCCAGCCTGTGAAGAAGTCATACAGCTTACGGCGCAAGGTCTTCTCCGGAACCAATTCATCGCGAAATTTGCGGTAGACATTCAAAGCGCGCCAGCCGAGAGAAGTCTCTATTGCGAGCAACCGTTCCTGTAATCGCAATGCCTCCTGTTGCAGTCGGTGTGTTTCCTCTCGCAGTTGTTGCGTCTCTTGCTGTAGTGCGTCTACTTCGTGCCTCAATTCCGCTGTCTCACGTTCGCGAGTCTGAAGGATTTCACTCTCTCGCCGCCAAGCAGCCAGGGTATGTGTAAGAATTGGCGCCAAGGAAAATGGCGGGAGAGTCTCCTGGACGGAAGGGCTGACGAAAAGGTAATTGCAGTCTCCTCGGCTTTGTACTTGATCCGCCATGAGCCATCCTGATGTGCTTTCATAGGTCCACGCCAGATAGCCAGCTTTCCGAAGAATTTGTCGGACCTTTTCGGTGCTGGTGTTCATCACCTGCAGACGCTCGTCGTAAAGTTCCACGAGAATGAAATCGGTGAGGTGATCAGTTAGAAAGCGCCCGAGGCCAGAGAGCACCAGTTCTTCGGAACCCTCCACATCGATTTTCAGCAGGCGTACATGATTAATCCCACGATTGTCCAACGACGTTTCCAGTCGCCCGCAAGGAACATGAATGGTCTTCTTGAAATTTGGGATTAATCCGACGGAACTCAGGCCAGTCTGGTCGTCGCTTGAGACATGAAAGGACAATGAGCCTTCATGGTCAGATAAGGCGATATTAGTGACTTCCGCCCAGGTCATTCCGTTGAGTGAAAGATTGCGCTTTGCCGCATCACATGCCTCGGGGTTGGCGTCAAATGCATACACACGGCCCGACTCGCCGACCAGGTGGGCAAGAAAGCAGGTGTAATAGCCAACGTGGGAACCGGTATCGATGCAGGTATCCCCTCGGCGTACGAGCCGGCTTACGAGATCGCTCTCGGGTGCCTCAAATATGCCATCACGTATTAGCAAGTAGCTGAAGTAGTCGCTTGGATTAAGCAACAAATCAAATCCAAGCAGTGTCTTGACGGGCTGCAATTGAGACACAGATCGATTTTGCGGATCGGACTTCACTTCAAATTGGCCGCTTACAATCAAGAGATCCACCGTCCTTGAGACGGGGCACACAACAAAGAACCAACCTACCGCTCACGAACCCTGGACGCTTCATTGGCGAGATGTTTGGCAACTATCAGCAGATGCCAACCTAATTTCCTCTCCAGCCAGCGAAACCACGCATCTGGCATCCACCTGAAGTACCAGTTCTTAACATATCTATATTGCACGTAGTCAGGAATCCTGTAAGGAAAGATATGGTCTTTCCACATATCTGTGATCTTTAAGCTGCGAAGCAGATCGCGTGCTTCCTGAAAGGAGTAAACATAACTCACGGGCGAACCAATTTGCGCTTCGGAATATTTCGCTGGCAGGCGGCGCCAATTCCAGGGCTCAAACCAAATGTATCGCAGGTAGATCCACAACACTTTCCAAGAAAAACGGGTATAGAGCATCAAACGCAGTTCACCTTGAGGCTTGAGGCGCTTGGCGATGGCCTCGATCACTTTCCGAGGGTACGGGGTGTGGTGGATTACCCCGAATGAATAGATGAGATCGAATTTCTGATCCGGAGGCAGCAGTTGATCCAATTCCTCCGCGTTTCCATTGACTAAGTTGGCATTCAGACCATACAGCTCGAGCCTTTTCCTGGTGATGGATATGCTCTCGGTCGAGAGCTCGACCACAGTAAGGTTAGCCCCCCTGCGTACAAAATTGCAGGAGTCTGTGCCAATGCCGCATCCGATCTCCAGCACTTCTTTGCCCTGCCAGCGTTCGAATTGCGCAAAGCCGGGAATGTGCGGCTCAACGAAATACTTGCGTTGCTCTACTTCATCAAAATATTCCCGGGTTCCGACATCGCGTGCAGAATGCCGTATATTGCACGGCCGGCGATCCCAATACTGCTTGACATCCTGAACAGTGGGCGCCACTTATGACTCCAATCGCATAATTACCAGGCGATGATGTACGTACAGAGTGCGGAGGTTTAGAGTTTTCAACAGGCGGCCGCGATTACGCATGAAATGATCGAAATAGAGATATCCCATCAGACTTTCGTGTCCAGTGTATTTGCGGAAGGCCCTGCGCTTGAGCAGGCGTAAGCCCCAAGCGGCCTTCAAGAAAATGTTAGGGGCTGCATCGACCTGTAAACGACCTTTGAACTTTTGATACCAGTCGTGCCATCTCGACAACCAGCTTCTATCGTCGCCGCGTTCGGCGCAAAGCTTCGCAAAAGTTTCCTGAAAGGCAAAAAAATGTGCGGCATAATTATTGCATCCCATCAACACGATATGCATTCCTGGCCGCGCTTTAATACGACACAGATAGTTTTCCCAAATAGCGAGGAGCCGGGTGCGTAGTTGCTGTTCGTCGGAATTATCGGTAAAGCGGGTCAGTTCTTCGTCCATTTCGCCCTGCCGAATACGTCCTTTGGCTAATTGACCTTGCAGCTGTTGTTGAAAAGTACGATGGCGCTGATCCCACTCGCTCGAACGCTCATAGTAACAATCCACCAGCAGCACGTCCGGCGTGAGCTTTTCGGCCGGTATCTCATTGCCACAAAGGTCTGCTACGGTCGACGCTGGGGAAATCTCCTGCCAGCGGCGGTTAAGTTGCTTCAGGGTTTCAGAGTGCTCTCCCAAGTAACAAATCACCGACTCAGGCGGAAGGATCTGTAGCAACTCCCGGACATAGAGCGCAATGACTTCCGGTTCGTAGTGGCAAAGTCGGTATAGAGGTTGTAACCCCCAATCTACTTCGCGGCTCAGTGGCAGGTCGCCGTTGACTGACACGTTGAGTTCAGGAAAGAACCGGCTTCCAGTTTCGGCGCGTTGCCCCAGTGAGAACATCGGCAAACTCACACCCTGCAGGCCCCAATCGGAATCGTTTGCTTCGATTTGGGTCTGGAGACGCACTTTTCCATGGTAATCGTTGTGAACGATCGTGCCGACATTGTTTGCCCACTCGCCGCTCAAGTAATGGTCCTGGTGGAGAATCCAGAGATGGCCGAGAAGGTGATCGGTGCGCTCGCCATTCAGCAGCCACATTCGTTTCGCGAGGTTTGAATCGGAATGAAGATACCGGTTCATTGACTCGTCAAAACCGCGTAAGCGAAAGAAATATTCGCGAGGCGCCAATTGAAAATCCCCAGGTGCGTCAAACAAGAGGAATTTCTGAAAACGATAGTCGGGGACAGTTTCGGCAATTGCGGCTTTATTGTGCACCAGCCAATCGCGCAGCAAATGAAGGTTATTCCGCGGCTCGCCGCGTGGTAATGCAGACCAGACGCTCTCCGGAATATCGAAACGCGGCATCTCATAAAAGCTGTCAGGCTGGCTTCGCAGCAGGGCTGCCATGTTAGGCCAACTGGAAGCCAACACCAACAGCACATCGGGGTTGGTCGAAAGGACCCAATGGTTAAGTGGGTTGGAACGCACTATGGCCGCATTCCGGGCCACATTCTCCAGGATTTTTAACGGAGAATCTCGTTTAATCTGTTCATGGATCTCGGGCGAAATGCGGATAACTTTGAGAAGACTAAGCGCCTTCGGCGTGAGTGTGTCCCAGATGAATTCCGGCAACGTTGGCAAATGTCTGGGGGTGTTATAGTCCACGAACAGGATTTCATCCTCGTCGGTCAGCGTCTCCGCCAGACAATTAAAGCCAAATGCGGTCCGTTTGTGGAGGTTGAAACCGTAGTTATCGTTTCTACCGTAGGTAATGACCGAAAGCACCTTGGCACTTCACCTCATCGTAAAATCGACCTTACAAAATCGCTGTGTTTCGGAACCTAGGGCACTCACAGCACTTCTACGCACGCATGATATCCGCTACTGCTCACCACGCTTTAGACAACTGTTCAAAATTAAGAAACTTCCTTGGCAAGGATTCAACTGGCAGGTCTGCAAACCGCAGTCTCAGTTGTTCTGTTTTCCAAGCGGGCTGCTCTATAGTAGCCAGTCCAAAACAAATATTCAAAGTGGTACCCGCAAGCCCTACCTAATAGCGGCAGCAGTACAGGAGCAAAAGGCACTCGTCTTTCGTAGGTGAAAGTCAGCGGGGATGAGATCCAACCTAGGGAGCAGTGCAAAATCCGACGCCACGTGGATGGCAACAAGGTCTCTTCGAGCTGAGGATGCTTGCTCAATAACTGGTGCAAAGCACTGCCAGCGTCCAAGCGCTTCTGCATAAACGATTTTAGCGACAGTATGGGGTCGTGTAGCACGGTCGCACGCGGATTAAAGATTAACCGACAACCGGATCTCGTCAGCCGGTAGCCGAGGTCCGTATCTTCGAAAGCTGCCCCCACAAAGCGCTCGTCGAAAAGCCCGGCCTTCTGCAGTGCACCTCGGGGGACGGACGCGTTACAGGTGTACAGATGTTGGAACGGCACGTTCAACGAGTCGGGAAATTGGAAGGAGTGAATCAATTCTTTATGGCTTATGATCCAGTGAAAGGCACAATCGTTTTCGCTCCACCCATTGCGCACGTATCCCAAGACAGCGGAGCCCGGATGCAGAAGATGGCTGTTGAGGTGTTGTTGAACGAGATCTGGCTCCGCAATAACGTCGTCATCGAGAAAAAGTAAAATCTGGCTTTTGCAACTTTCAATGCCAGAATTTCTTGCGGCCGCAGCTCCAGGTTTTGTCTGCTTTAAGCACTTCCAATTAGGAAAACTTGCACCAAACCGGCGCAGCAGCTCGGACGTGTCGTCGCTGCTGTCATTGTCTACCACAACAACTTCAAAATCCTGGAGCGGAACGGTTTGTGCAAGGAGACTTTGCAGCGTGCGCTCTAGCTTGGTGGCGCGATTTCGAGTCGGAATGACGATACTCAACTGCAAGACTCAACCCCTTCCCCGCCCGTTTCCCTAGCCGACGCTATTGTAGAATCTGAAAAGCGTTCTAAGGAAGATCGGATGAAAGTCGTGATTCCTTCTACCACAACAAGATAATCACCCTATGACCATGGAACGCTTCTTCTCTGAGGAAAGTCTCTGGCGATCCAGGCAGCAAGGACGATGATGTTTGAGAGCGTTCCGGCCCTTGCCAGCATCTTCCGCTGTAGAGTTCTAGCCGCGTTCATACTCGGAGCTCATCTCCTCCTGCCATCCACCCTTACCGCGCAGTTGGTCTGTCCCCCTTCGCCGCCTGCCAGTACGACTAGCGACGAAGTGAATATTTGTGCCGTGAAGCAGGAAAAGGATGGGCCGATTTTTAAGCTTCACGTTCGCAGCAGGATTTCTTATCGCACCTTCATTCTTTGGGCCGATGAAGTCACCCATGACTCCGATACGGGGGAAACCCACCTCGACGGCCACGTTGTGCTTAATGGCGGTCCGAACGATGAGCACATTGAAGCAAGCAAGGCCGTATACAACGTTCGCAATGAGACAGGGCTTTTCTACAACGTGGTCGGGACCATCGGTCTGCAAAAACCGGTGCTGCATCATTTGATCCTGACCTCCACTAGTCCGTTCGCGTTCACAGGAAAGTTAGTGGAAAAAACTGGTCCTGATCACTATATCGTGCATGACGGCACGGTCACGAGTTGCGAACTGCCGCATCCTAAATGGCAATTTAACGCTCATCGTGTGGTCATGGAACTTGGCCACAATGCTGTGATCTATCGCAGCACCTTTCGTGTCAAAGGCGTTCCGGTGCTTTTTTTGCCTATCGCCACCCATCCGCTTCAGCGCCAGCCTCGCCAATCTGGATTCCTGATCCCTAATTTGGGGCGCTCTTCCACGAAAGGCACCATCCTCGGAGATTCCTTCTACTGGGCCATCAACCGCAGTATGGATGTTTTGCTGGGAGCGGAGTACTTTTCGCAACGTGGATGGGCTCAGCACGCCCTATTCCGAGCTCGACCCAGCGATAGGTCGTTCGTGGACCTGAGATTCTTCGGTGTTGCCGACCGGGGAATTGGAACACCCAAGGTGAGCCAGGGTGGTCAGGAAGTTCACCTCAATGCACAAGCCAGGTTCGGCGACGGCTTCCGTGGAGTGGCCAATATTGATTATTTGAGTTCTTTTATTTTTCGGCTCGCCTTCAATGAAGTGTTCACGCAAACCGTGTCTTCGGAAGCTATTTCCAATCTCTTTTTGACCAAGACATCCCCAGGAGTTTTCTTTAACGCCGCAGTAAGGCGTTACGAGAACTTCGAGAGCACTAACAACGCAGATCGAATTGTGATCTTTCATGCGCCCACCTTCGAATATGCAAGCCTGGACCACCGGGTAAGCCAATCGCCCTTATTTTTATCCATCGACGTCGCCGCTGAGGGTTTGTCGCGCAGTGAGCCTTCATTTCGCACGGCACCTCTGGTCGGACGTTTCGATTTTGTCCCTACAATGTCTCTACCTTTGCTGTTTCGCGGATGGTCACTTCGCCCCGAGCTCGGGGTCCGCGACACTTTTTACACTCAGCGACTCCTGCCTACCAGCGGGGTTGGGGTAGCGTCCAATGATCTAACCAATCGTCGCGCTCTCGAGGCTTCTGTTGAGGTTCGCCCGCCATCGCTGGAGCGAGTCTTCAATCGAGGTCTCTTCGGCCATAAACTTAAGCATGTATTCGAGCCCCAGGCAGTGTATCGCCGGGTTGTGGGTGTCAACAACTTCCCGAATATTCTTCGTTTCGACGAGCGCGATATTCTCAGCAATACCAATGAGGTCGAGTATAGGGTCGTCAACCGCCTTTACTCCAAGCCTAGTTCCAGTTCTTCAAGCAACTGCGGCACAAGCCGCCAGATATTCACACCAGATCCTTTCCTTTCTGTGGCAGATTCATCCGGCCTAGACTCTCCCTTAGCGCAGCAGAAGGACGAAGCAGCGAAAGCTATGCCTTGTCCTGCGGTATCGGAAGCTCGCGAACTGGTCAGTTGGGAACTGGGTCAGAAGTATTTCCTCGATACCACCTTCGGTGGAGCGCTAGTTGACCGTCGTCGCAACGTTTTCACGACTACCGCCGACCTCACCGGCATTGCCTTTCTTACCAGTCCGCGACATCTATCGCCTTTGATTTCGCGACTGCGGATCGCTCCGAGAGCTCACGTAGATGCTGAGTGGGATTTGGATTACGACTTCAAGAGCAGCCGAATCAGTTCCAGCACCGCGCTGGTCAACTACCAGCTAGGGCGAATCACATTCGGAGGTGCCGATGTATATCTCAGAGTCCCGGGAGAGAATCTGGTTTCCAATAATATTTCGAGCCCGCTCCACTTTCATCAGTTTCGGATCCTGCTGGCATACGGTACTCCCAACAAGCGCGGCCTGAGCGGAGCAGGCGCGGTGGGGTTCGATGCTGACGTTGGGTTTTTGCAGTACAGCGCGGTGCAGACGAGCTACAACTGGGATTGCTGCGGAGTCAGTATGGAATATCGGCGCTTCGCACTCGGTGCGGTGCGTAACGAGAATCAATACCGCTTCAGCTTTAACTTGAGCAATGTGGGAAGCTTCGGAAACATGAAACGGCAGGAGCGACTTTACTAGAGTGCTACTTTTCCAGCTATCACCAGGCCTGTGTCCGCAGGCTATCAACATGCTGTGATAACAGTGATTCGTAACGCGAGATTACGAAATCCGTAGAGCCATCTTCAATCAGTTCACCTCCATGAAGCAGCAAGACCCGGTCGCAAAACTGGCGGACGCTGGCCAGATCATGCGATACAAAGAGAATGGTCTTGCCCAGAGTCCGAAATTGCTCGATCCGCTCGAAGCATTTGCGCCGGAATTCTCCGTCCCCCACAGCCAATATCTCATCGATAAGGAGAATGTCGGGATTGACCTCGGTCGCAATCGCGAAGGCTAGTCGCATGTACATGCCGGAAGAATACTGTTTTACCGGCACATCGATGAATTCACCTAATTCCGCGAACTCGATGATCTGAGATTCGCGTTTCATTACATCGCGCTTGGACAGTCCGAGAAGGAGTCCATTCAAGAGGATATTTTCCCGACCCGTCAGCTCGTGATGAAAGCCTGCACCTAATTCAATCAGTGGCGCGATGCTGCCGTTGACGGCCACTTCACCGCTGGTGGGAATGTACACCCCCGCAATGATTTTTAAGATGGTGCTCTTACCCGAACCATTTCGACCGATGATGCCGACCATCTCTCCTTCCGCGACTTGGAAGGAGACATGTTTCAGTGCCTCGAAATCATGGTAGCTGGTTCGGCGCCGAAACTTGGCGAAGGCTTCGCGTAGCGTATCGGGCCTCTCCTGAATGATTCGAAACCGTTGAACAACGTTATCAAAGGTAACTCTGACGGCAGCCTCCCTCATTCGACGTACTTAGATGTAATAAATGAAACGATTCTGGTAGTGCCGGAAAATTGAGAACCCAATCATCAACGCGGCGATTCCGCAACCCAGGGACAGCGCGGCTGAATACAAAGACGGCAATTGCCCATAATAAATACTGAGCCGAAAACCATTCAAGACGTACAGCATCGGATTCAGGCGAAAAAGCCAGCGATACTTCTCGGGTATGAAATCAAGCGAATAGATAATCGGGGAAAAATAAAACCAGGCGGAGAGCAAAATCTGAACGATATGACTGACATCCCTGTAGAACACGTTGGCGGTCGCAAAGAAAAACGCGGCTCCTTGCGTAAACAGGAAGAGTCCGAGCATTGGGACCGGGAGGTAGACCCATGTCCAGTGTAGCGGGAAACGTAATAGTACGATCAAAAGCGCCAAGGGAATCAGCGAGAGCAGGAAGTTCACCACATTCGAAACAATCGCAGCCACCGGAAAAACCAGCTTCGCTACATAAATCTTTTTTAACAGTGGGCCGTTACCGACGACAGAATCCACCGAATATGACATCGCTTGGGAGAAAAAAGTCCATGGCAGCAGCATGCTGAGAAGGAAAACTGCGTAATGATCTATCGAGAAACGCATGATCGTACCGAAAACCAATGTCAGCACAATCATCAGCAGCGCGGGATTGAGCAGTGCCCAGAAAAAACCCAGTAACGAACGCTTGTAGCGTACACGGAGCTCCTTAAGGGCGAGGGCCCAAATAAGTTCCCGGTATCGGTACGTATCTCGTGCAAACTCGATCATGAATACTCTTTCTGCCGCAAGCAGCTGTCGCGGCGTGTACCGCTCTGGATTCTTGTAGACATTGGCCGTTAACCCGATAATGGCAGTTATTTTATCTTTAGATTGGCGTCTGGAGGGAAGCGAGACCTAAACCTGGAAGTTATAATCTCATCCCAGAATGCATGCCGGCTCCGTCATCATTGTCACATACAATTCTGAGGAGAACATCGCGAGCTGCCTGAAAGCGCTGGCTGGCGAAACAGAATGGCAGGTTATCCTGATTGACAATGCTTCCGTTGACTCCACGATCCAACGGGCCCGCGAAAGTGGAGTGGATGTACGCATTGTGTCGAACCCCGCAAATGTCGGATTTGCCGCCGCACTCAACCAAGGCGCAAAGATGGCAACCGGAAAAGTCCTGCTCGTCCTAAACCCAGACGTTATCGTCACGGCCGGATCGCTAAGTAGACTCGCGGAGACCTTGTCGCAGGATGGAGTCGGAGGCGCAACTGGAATGCTGGTCGCCGTGGATGGCTCCCCGGCCCTGGGTTTCAATGTCCGGCGATTTCCAACCCTCGGCCGCATGTTAGCGGAAGTACTTCTCCTCAACCGGCTTTGGAAGGAAAACCCGCTTAATCGGCAGTACCGATGTCTGGACCTCGACCATGGCTCGCTTCAGGAAATCGAGCAGCCTGCTGGCGCTTGCCTGGCGGTAAAGCGCAACGTATGGGAAAGCTTGGGTGGTTTCGACGAAACTTTCTATCCCGTGTGGTTCGAGGACGTGGACTTCTGCCGCCGTCTGCGTCTACACGGCTGGAAAATTATTTATTGTCCAGCGGCGGTCTTTATTCACAGTGGCGGACACAGCGTCAATCAGCTTTCTTTCTACGATCGACAGGTGTTTTGGTATCGCAATATGTTGCACTACTTCGCGAAACATCACAGTCATCGCGAAACGACCATCTTGCGTTTTGGTCTAATCATCGGAATCATCCTGCGTGCCTTGATGTCGCTGGCAGGGTTTCAACCAAGCGGCGTGGGTAGGAGCGAAGCCATGCGCGCCTATACCCATGTTCTGTGGCGTTATGGTCTGCATGGCGGCAGCGGTGAGACCGAGAACAAAAGCCACAAGGTCGGATCGTTTGTCAGTTAATTTCGGAGTTGTCGAGGAGTCCCTCCGGATTTTTCGAACCGCTCTCCAGCAATGAAAATAGCAATTTTAGGCACCCGCGGTATCCCCGCCCGCTACGGCGGGTTTGAGACGCTCGCCGATCAGCTCGCCAAACGTTTGGTTCAACGCGGACATCAAGTAGCGGTGTATTGCAGGAAGCCTTTCGTAAAACCTGACGATGACTTCGATCACCGAATCAGACGAATCATTCTTCCGACTATCTCAAATAAGCATTTCGATACCCTGTTTCATACTTTTCTTTCTGTGCTGCATGTACTGTTCACCGATGCGGAAGTGTTATTGATTTGCAATGTTGCCAATAGTCCGGTGGCGTGGATCCCCCGTCTGGTGGGCAAACCTACCGCCCTGAATGTCGATGGATTAGATCGCAAGCGCCGTAAATGGAATTTCTTGGGACAATGGTTTTTGCATTTTTGTGAGGTGGTGGCGGCATTTACTCCCACCCGTTTAGTTACCGACGCTGGCACAATCCGTGAATACTTCCGCCAACGTTATCGCAAGACATCGGAAATGATTGCTTATGGCGCCGAACCTGTCCGCACTGACAACAGTGAGTTTTCCGATTTTGGATTATCGAGCCGACGATACATCTTATATGTTGCGAGGCTCGAACCGGAGAACAACCCCGAGCTCGTGATTCGGGCCTACCGCGACGTCGACACCGATTGGCCTCTGGTGGTCGTTGGAGGAAATCCTTATCGGCCCGCCTACGTGCAGCAGCTGAAGTCCAGGGCTGATAATCGGGTTATCTTTACAGGTCCGATCTACGGCGATGATTATTGGAAGTTGCAAAATAATGCCGGGCTATTTGTCTTCGCTGGGGAAATTGGCGGCGTCCATCCCGCGCTGGTGGAAGCGATGGCGGCCCCTAATGCCATTCTTTACCTCGATACGCCTACCAACCACGAAACGACCGGAGGATGCGGGATTTCGTTTCGCCCAGAGCAACGTGAGTTGACGGAGAAATTGAGTCAGTTGATCGCGTCACCTGAGCAGGTCGACGGATTAAGAGAACGAGCGCAGCGCTTTGCACGAGAGAATTACAACTGGGAGAAAATTGTCGATCAGTATGAGCAGCTTTTCGAAGGGATGTTTCGCTAGCGCCTTAGAGCCTCTAACAAAACCTCTGATTCCAGCGTTCGCGGCACGGGTCCGACGGGGAGGTTGGAAACTTCTGGACCTCCGCACCTCATACCCGGCGCGTCAATTCAACTACCGTGATTTCCGGCCTTGCGCCGAGGCGGATGGGGGGCCGGTGGTTCCGATGCCGCGGTTGACGTACAGCTGGCTGCCGGCTTTCTCGTACCATCCGCTGACGTGCGGAGTCTCTGGGCGTACGAGGGAGAGGTCCCGGTTGATGAACGAGAGCGCCAACTGGCCGCCGTGGCTGTGCCCGGCCAGCGTCAAGTCGATGCCCAACTCGGCGGCGCGATCAAAGCTGTTGGGATTGTGGCTCAGAAGGATGTTGACCATGTCCGGCACCACCAGTTTTTCACTTCCCTCGAGATACCGGTCAACTAGGTGCCCGTCATGATCTCTGGAAAATCGCAGTTGCTGATAGTCGACGCCGATCAGGTTCAGCACTTCGCTGTGCGATTGAATGAGTGCCCGCTCTTGACGGAGGATGCGAATCCCCACGGTGGCAAAGAGTCGTGTGATGGAATCCTAGGTTTCAGTATAGATCTCATGGTTGCCGAGGCAGCCGAAAAGCGCCCTGCTCGGTCTACCGTCCAGAAAACCATCACCAGGGCAAAGCCCAGCCACGATCCCACAAACCAGCACCAGAAAGGCGCTTCAAACAGAACGTGGCGCAACGTCGAATGGGTCGAATCGCCGCGTGGGATTTCCCAAGGGCTGATATAGGGGGCGATGTTGTAAGCAAAGAAGAACAAACAGACAACACTCGCAATAGCCGTAAGCAATGCGCGGCGAGGCTTCCCGGGGCTGAATCGTTCCCCTAGGTCGACGACGCGACCAATCCAGAAAAGCTGGCCGGCAATCAGCATCACGAAGACGGCGAAGAAGAGCAGGAAATAGAAGGGGCCCCGCCTCGCTCCAACTGGGGGTCAGCCAGAAGGCGCAAAAGGCAACCAGCGAGAAAGTGATCACGCGCGAGATCACGCGCCTGTGAGCTCTGAAGAAACGCATCATCGTCGTTGCCGTCTTCGTGCAGGAAACGCGATTATAGACATGGAGCCAGCTGAAACAGCCATGGATTTGCTGACGCAGTTCCGGAATAAGAGTACGGGGCTGCTTTTTAGCCGTGGTTTTTCGTCGTAGCAGAGTTTTGTTAGAGACTCTTAGGGCTGTGTGGTCGCGCTGGACTAGGCAAAAACCAGCGTAGGAGTTGGCGGTCCGAGACCCGGCGTCGCGATTGAATCGCTTGTCGCTTCCTTTGAAGATCGTGCCGCAATTTCCAGACTGCGGTTAATGCTGACGTAAGTCGTCGATCAACTAACAAGCAATAGCCAATGACTTGCGCGTCCCGGAATGTCACAGGAAAAAACAGCCGGGCGTATAGGGGAAGTGAAATATTTTTGACGCGCATCAAAAAACGATTCTTGATGGAATGCCAATTGATGGCCAGTGGTAGCTCTTTGCGGCGTTCGGGCGTGACGCGGCGCACATGCCATGCCACGGCTCGGGGAGTGTAAAGGCATTGCCAACCCAGCAATTGAGCACGCCAGGCCAGGTCCGCGTCTTCGCGATAGGCGAAGAATTGCTCGTCGAAAAACTCTCCCTCGATAGCAATGTCTTGTAGCATTTGACTGCGATAAAGGGCTGCCGCGCCGGTGGCTCCAAAAACAAATTCCGGCATTTCAAATTGCCCCTGATCCAACTCTTCCGCACCCCGATCCAGGTGACGGAGATTGCGAAGAAAGTAGATCCCAGTCGAGTCGATGATTTTGGTGAATTCAGAGGCCGCCCCAGGATTCCAGCGCAGCAGCTTGCCGCAAACGGCGCCCACGTCGGGATGTCCCTCACCGGCGGCCACGGCTTCGGCAAGAAGGTCGGGATGAAGGACAACATCCGGATTCAGTGATAGCAGCCACTCTCCATTCGCCAATCTTGCAGCCGCGTTTTGAGCCGCTGCGAAGCCAGTATTCACCTGGTTATAAACAATTCTGGCCTGGCCCTCGTACTTTGCGAGTATGTCTCGAGTTCCATCCGTGGAAGCGTTGTCCACAATGATCAATTCCACGGGATGATGCGTCTGTGCCCGAACCGACTCCAGACATCGCTCAAGGAATCTCGCTGAATTGTAGGTGGTGATGAGGACGGAAATCATGGCTGAAGCAGTAGGTCCATGGGCATAGGAAAGATCGTCGTTTTAATGAGCTCCTCTGCCTGAGAGTACGGTGGGAATAGTTTTAATCAGGATCTTGAGATCCAGCCAAACCGACCAATTATCGATGTAAAGCAAATCAAGCCGCGTCAGTCGCTCGAACCGAAGTTGGCTGCGTCCCTCCAAAGCCCACAAGCAAGTAAGTCCTGGGCGCATACGGAGCCGGCGACGCTGCCAGGGTTGATACTGTTCGACCTCCTGCGGCAGCGGCGGCCTTGGACCTACCAATGACATGTCCCCGCGTAAGATGTTCCAGAGCTGCGGTAATTCATCCATGCTGAACATTCGCATCCAACGGCCCAGCTTCGTACAGCGTGGATCGTTGCGCATCTTGAACAGAGGAGCTTCTGCCTCGTTCAGCGCGCTCAAATCAGCGAGTAGCTCGTCGGCGTCGACCACCATGGAACGGAACTTCAGGAGCACAAATTGTCTTCCTCCGAGACCGCAGCGGATCTGTCTAAAAAGCACAGGACCCTTCGAAGTCAGTTTTACCAGCAGGGCCAGGAAAAGAAAGAGCGGAGAGAGCACAACTAAAGACAAGATGGAGAGGATGACGTCGACGGTACGCTTAAAAAAGAGGGCGAAGTCATTCTGCGGAGTACTGGCAAGAGTAAGCAGAGGAACGTGCGCCAAGTGTTCCACGAAAATGTGAGAGAAACCTTTGGGAAGAAAGTCGAGCTGAATGCGAATGCGTACTCCCTCCTGTTCACATTGCTGCATTAGGGGTTCCAGCTCAAGCAGTTCTTCTTTCTCCACCGCAAACACAACCTCATCCACTATGCGATTGTGTAACATCTTCACAAGTTGTTCTTTAGGGAGCACGGAATAGGCCCGACGTAAGCCCGCCGGCGATGTTGACGGTTCATTTCCGATGTGTATAAAGCCCAGCAGGCTCAAGCCAAAACGTTCTCCTGCTTCCAATAATGTGGCGACTTCAGCGGCCCCGTTGCCGCTTCCGACAATGATGAAATGCCGTCTCTGCTCCGGCCTCGATCGCAGCCACGTTCCCCCAATTAACAGAAGCCAACGGCTGGTTCCGAGCAATAGGAATTGCAGAACGGCGAAAAGGAACAGAAAGCTTCGGCTGACGAAGTGACCTTGCAGAAGGAATAGTGCGGAAAATAACGTGAGCAGCCCAAGGGCCGCCATTTTGACGATGTCGGTAGCAATTTCGCGCGGCCGGCGCAGTTCAACTTGCTTATAAGCGCCCAGAATGTAGCCCAACAGTGGAAAAATCACCACCGCTGCCAGCAGGACCGGGAGATAGAGGCGAAACAAATGGATGGGACCGGCACGTTGCCAATCATCCTGCCCAGCCCACAGTCGAATCAGGAAGGCCAGCACGAAGGCCGCTGTTGTCGCAGCGACATCGTTCAGGACGCAGGTGAAAGCAATATTTCGCGAAAAACGAGAAAACATCTAGGAAGTCAATCTTCGAGCGATTTGAGAATATAGCATACGCGATACAGTGTAATATCTTGCGCCGTGCTATTTAGAATACCCTGCGTCAGTCTCCGCCGGTTTCACTCATGTTGAAGTCTGCTTCGTTGTCCGTGTCCGAATCTCCTGCTCCCGCAGTATCGTCAAAGTGGACTAACTGGATCGACGTGGCCATTTTTATCTGCCTGGCTGCGATTGCCGTATGTGCACCTCTCACCACTAAGGGAGCAACCAATGCTTTCCGTGCCGCGACCGCCATTTGGTTGGTAAAGATCTTCACCGGCAGGATCCGATTCTATCGTCAGCCGCTGGCGCTTCCACTGTTTTTGTTCTTGTCACTTTCGTTCATTTCCACCCTGTTCTCCGTCGTACCTTTTATGAGTTGGGGCCGAATGCGAACTGTGACGCTTTTATTCATCGCAGTGCTGCTGCCCCAGACTGTCAGCAGCCTGCGACAGATCAGGATTTTGACCGGATTGCTAATCGCCGGTTGCTGCCTGGCCGTGTTGTACACGGGATGGCAGTACACGGCTGGAATAGGAGTCAAACTGGAAGCGACCGGGGTCCCCGGTACAACACTTTCAAAATTTGGTTTGCAGCCTGACGACATTATTCAGCAAGTGAATGGCAAGCGCACGCTGACCGCTGGGCAACTGTTTACCAAGTTGCGTAAAGTGCCAGCGGATGCCGAGGTGCATCTTCTGGCGGCACGGTTCGCTCCGCTGGAACATTTCAAGATTTTGATTCAGCGTCGGCAAGAGCTGGAAGATTATCTATCGCAGCCCGGACTCAAACTAGTTAGAGGTCATCCGCTGCGTGCCGAAGGTTTTCTCAAGCATTACTTCCCCTATTCGGAAGTCCTGGTGCTGATTGGGCTATTGGTCTGGGGATTATGTATCGCAGGCGGCGACGTCAGCACCGGGGCGCGCGTGGCGCTATGTCTCGCATTTCTGGCAATCACCGTGGCTGTAGGTCTGACTTTGACGCGTATTTCTCTGGTAAGTCTGCTGGCCGGTGCTCTGCTGATTTCGTTGATGCGCGCTGAGCGCAAGACTATCGTCCGAATCTTGGTCGGCTTCATCATCGTCACTTTGGTTGGTGTGCACTGGATTAACCAGCGGAGAGCTCTGACAGTCTTCAATACCGCTGATCCCGGCACTCAATACCGTTTGCTGATGTGGAGAGACAGCCTCAAGCTGATTCGCGCACATCCTCTGGTGGGTGTGGGTCTCGACAGCATCAGTGGCGATTGGCATCGGTGGGATTTGGAAGCTTACCGGCGTTATCCGCTTCATACGCACTTCCATTCAACTCCAATCCAGTTCGCGGTAGAATGCGGATTGCCTACCCTCTTTGCCTGGCTGGGACTTGTCATCGCCTACCTGGTTTTTTTGCTGCGGTTAGCGCGCGCAACGCGGGATAAAGGGTGGTTCGCGCAAGGGTTGGCATTAGGAATTTTAGGGGGACACGTCGCCTTCCTCCTGATCTCGTTGCTGCAATACAGCTTTGGGGATGCAGAGGCGATGGTCGTGTTCTGGTTCTGTATGGGCCTGGCACTGGCGCTTCATCGGGTTCTGTCGGACGCTGGTCCCGTTGTAGTCTAGCCGCCAGAGGCTTAAAACTTCAGATGTCTTGAGGCCACACCAGATGTGCAGGAATATCAAAACCCTTTTTAACTTTGATCCGCCCGTCACTCCTGAAGAGATTCAAGCCGCTTCGCTGCAATTCGTGAGAAAGATTACCGGTTTTAACAAACCGTCAAAGGCAAACGAAGCGTCGTTCCTGGCCGCAGTCGATGAAATATCCGAAATATCGACTCGTCTTCTCCGTTCGCTCGAAACCACTGCAACGCCGAAGAATCGCGAAGAAGAAGCGGCAAAAGCGAAGGCTCGCGCCGCAGAAAGATTCGGTACTTGAGAGAATCGTTGTGACTCTTTCGAGAAGGACAGTATTTGTGTATTCGGTACACTGACCATCTTGACCGTCGCATGATAAGGACTATTGAAGTCCCTTCCACACCATCCGGTGGAACAGCTCGTCCATAGCCCGTGGTGATTCTTTCGCGCCGCGATCAAGCCACCATTGCAGCAGCGACAGCATGCTCCCGGCCAACGCCGAGGCGCGAGGACCCAATTCGCGTTGCGGTAGGTTCGATAGACGCTTGGACTCCGTGAGGCGCCGCTCAATCCCGCGGGCAAAATAGCCTTGCGCAAGATCCAAGAAATCGTTGAGACGGCCAGAGTCGGCCAGCACGCGATAAAGCTTCTTCTGGCTCCCGATGTGGGCAAAGAGCTCTGCCACAGGCACAACTCGATGCGATTCTTCCTTTTGAATGCTGAGCGCCGTGCTCATCGTTTCCAGGAACTTCTCTAACTGGCTGAGCAGGAGGTCATCCTTGTCGCGAAAGTGAAGATAAAAGGTGGAACGACCCACCGAGGCGCGATCCAGCACGTCCTGCACCGTCACGTCATCGATCGGCCTCTCCTGGATCAACGCCACCAGAGCACTGCCGAGCCGCTCACACGTACGCCGGATGCGCCGATCAGGCTTCCGCTGCCTTTTTTGTTTTTTCCGTAGCCCGGTATGTTCACGCAATTTGGAGCGCTCATTTTTGGACATCGACCGCCTCTTTGTTCAGCAACTAGGGCTGCTACTCGACTTGACGGCGTTTGGCCGCTACATTGCGAATCATAGGGCAAAGGAGAAAGACGATGAACCGTTTTCGTTTACTTGCAATCGGGACCACGTTGATGCTCGCGCTTACCACGGCCGCGCAACAGGCTCCTACCAGCAGCGACGCGCACGGCGGGAGTGGCGGCGGCGTGCCTACCGTCCAAGAGCAGCTGAAGGTCCTGACCGAGAAGCTTGATCTCACCGGCGATCAGCAGGCCAAAATCACACCCATCCTGAGAGAACTGCATGACGCCACGCAGAAGCTCGTGCAGGACAAAAGCCTGTCGCGCGAAGAGCGCCTGGCCAAGGTGAGGCCCCGGCGCTATAAGGCGGATAAGCAAATCCGCGAGTTCCTGAGCGACGACCAGAAGAAAAAGCTCGATCAGTACCTGCAGGGGCCGCACCCTGAGATGCATGGCAACCTGAGCGGGGTGACACCACCGCCGCAGCGGACACCATAGATTTGAAGAGATCGCCGTCTTGAAAAACGATGTGGCAAACCTCGAAGACGAGACCTTCTTCGCCACCTTCCGCCCGTTGCGGGTTATCCATGGACAGGTGCCGCAACGGGCAAATCTGCCTCACTCCGTGCTTGCTTCGCACGAAGCAGCAGCACCGCCGTGATGCCCAGCGATGCATTCTGCGTCACTATCTCGATTGTATGAATGAAGCGCTGGGTTGGGCCCATGAAGGGATTCGGCAACAGAAGAGGCGCGGCACCTCCTGCCACCCACATTATCAAGCCCACGGCGATGGCCGCTTGCGCCCGGCTCATCCGCAAGGTGCGAATCACCGGAAGCACGGCCAAAGTCATCAGCGCGCCGCGTCCAATTTGGATCATCCAAAACCAGACGCCTAATTTGGCAACCAGCTGAGGCGCATCGGGGTAGTAGCCTTTCGTGAAAAACCGGTAAGTAATCCACCCGAAGACCAGATAGTACAGGACATAGGCGATGCCGCAGACCACGACCAGCAGCGCTACTTTGTCTGCCGAGCGCAACTCCACCTTGGGACCGTCCGCACGAGGCAGTTTCAATATCACAGCCAGGATAGCCAAGACAGTCGCCACGATGAGATAAATCACCGATGCCCCCACCAAGTCTTGGACGGCGTGTTGCTGGATTTCCGGCGCCTGTAGGAAGATCAGCGCTTCCGACCACAGGCACAAAACCGTGACAATCAAGAGCACGGGCGCGACAACGCCGAATTGAGAGAGGGCCCGGCGTGGCCCGAACAGAGCCACCGGTACAAACGAAGCGGACAGCGCGATTCCCGCGAGCCAGCACCAACCAAAGCCGCCGGTTCCCCGAGCGATGGTTGTGAGTGACAGGCCGCCGAGCACACAGTAGAGCACGACACGCAGTATTCTCATCACCTTTCTCCCGTGGCTTGTCCATATGTTGTCAGGGCGTCTTTTGTCCAGCGGAGCTGGGTTTCATAAGCCTGGATGCCGCTTTCGAGAGCAAGCCTGCCCGATTGGGGCATATGCTGCCGGTTCGATTTGAGGTATTTCCGAAGACTCGGAATGTATGCGGCAAGCTCTTTGTGGAAGGCTTTCAGGAATTGGAGGGCGGCGCCTTTCTCGGCAAACTGATCCATGAAGGCGAACCGCAGCATGAGCGCGTCCAGGTTTCCAACTACGTCGTTCCGCATGACCGGTTGCGTTTGCCACCGCCTGAATTCCGCGCGTCCTCGGGTAGTCAATTCGAAAATCCTGCGACGCCGGAGCCCGGCCCCCTGCGCCGTATGCCCGCGCACGAGCCCGCGTTGTTCGAGGCGGTGCAGAGCGGGGTAGATGGCCCCCGGGCTGTCGCTGAAGGAAATCATCGGGGTGGAGGAAAAAAATTTTCTCAGGTCGTAGCCGGAACGTGGCTCCTGCCAGATCAGCCCGAGAAGGGCAAACGCGAGCGTCGAGTCTCGATTGGGTTTAACCATACGCTGCGTACTATTATAGTACGTATCGTACTATAGACGGAAAAACACCTGTCAACGTCGCGGGAGGCAAGGAATGGCTAGTTCCAATTCGTGAAAGGAATCTCTAAGTGCCTACAAACTCCAATCCATTCGCGGTAGAATGCGGATTGCCTACCCATCTCGGCCGTTATTCAGCCTTCATCAATCCTATAAGGTTGGACTTGGAGTCGAGTCTTGGATATTTATCTCGTCGACGGAACTTACGAACTGTTCCGGCACTACTACGCATTGCCTTCCGCACGGGATCAGGATGGCCGGGAAGTTGCCGCCGTGCGCGGCGTCCTTGCATCGGTGCTGGGTATGATCAAAGGTGGCGCCACGCACATCGCGGTTGCGACCGATCACGTTATCGAGTCTTTCCGCAATGGACTTTGGGCAGGATATAAAACCAGCGAAGGCATCGAGCCCGATCTGTTGGCACAATTCCCGCTGCTCGAAGACGTCCTCTCCGCAGCTGGCATTGTCGTCTGGCCGATGGTGGAATTCGAGGCGGATGATGCGCTGGCTGCCGCCGCACTTGCGGCCGCCCGAGATGCACGCGTCGAACGGGTGATCATCTGCACCCCGGACAAAGACCTGGCCCAATGTGTGAGTGGGACGCGCATCGTCCAGCTGAACCGCCGGACGCGCGTCACTTTAGATGAGCCGGGTGTGGTCAAGAAGTTCGGCGTATCTCCGGCCTCGATCCCTGACTATCTGGCTCTGGTGGGCGACGCGGCAGATGGCTATCCGGGCCTGCCAGGCTGGGGAGCGAAGTCGTCGGCTGCTGTTCTTGCCAAGTTTCTCCATCTCGAAGCCATCCCTTTGGAATACCGCGAGTGGCGTGTGAACGTCGTCAACGCGTTTGCCCTCGCAGATACCCTTCGCCGCGAGCGGGACAACAACGCCGTGCTTTTTCGAACGCTGGCCACGCTTCGAACGGACATCGTACTCTTCAATGACGTGGACCAATTGCGCTGGAACGGACCAACAGACTGCTTCGACGCACTGGCGGCTCGATTGGACGCGGCTACGGGGAAAAGCCTTCAAGGCTCCGTCAATCATTGAGCATGCCGATTCAGCGATCCGCAAGTTGGCTATACCTGGATTGTAGGTCGATCCGGGGACAGAATCACTGGCCGCCGCTGCGGTCGAGTGGGCAAAGGTAATGGCGGAGAGAGTGGGGAGTCTAACGAGTATTGAAAACAAAGTAACTTGCTGACTCTAACCTGTCCAGTAAGTCCACGAAGTCCTACATGTCCAGATCGGTAGCACAAATTAGCACAGATTCCCGGCACTACTCTTGACGATCAGACTCGCCAAGAAGGCGGAAGCCAAACCTAAGCAGATCAAGGTTAATGTTGGCAGCCAGAAGACCCTCGAAGCAAAGGGTCACGGCAAAGCCGCGTAATTTGTCGTTGGGAGAAATGGGAGGCGGCCTATGTCGCCTCCGTTTTGTTTAGCCAGCGGGCATCACCTGAACACAGTACGCGCGTGAGGGCGAATGTGCTGTGTAGCGCCGCCAGTGAGGAGACGCATATATGACTTCGCCTTTTGAATTGGGCCAATTAGCACCCTCCCCTTCGGCCCCCACCCCCCTGAACAGTCCGATGGCGGGGAAAGGGAGCACCGTAAGAGGAATAAAAAAACCCACATGGTCAGCGATATCAGGCGATGTGTCAGCGTTTACGTGGGCCTTCACTTGTACATGGTGCCCTTCGTGACCCTTGAGAGTCCCCGGATTGTCTACCGTCCACGCTTTTTGGTCAGTGTCGCTCACAAACGTTAGTTTGTCGCCTTCGGCCTTGATTGTGCCGCTGAGACTTGTCAGTTGGGCTGTTGCACCGGCCTGATCCTTCTGTGGCGCCTGACTAGGACTGTCCTGCGCGACAGCAACAACGCTCAGCGCAAGGCACATAGCGAGAGTAGCTAATAAAAGAGTTTTCATGGAACGAACCTCCTTAAGGTTCCGAACGACTCATGCGAGCAACGGTGCTGGGTTTGAGATGTAGAGCAACTCGCCAACACACACATGTCGACCGCAGTGCGATTCGTCGGGTGATCTAAGAGAAGAGAACTTCAGAAGGACTGACTTAGCTCAGGGAATCTGAAAAAGCGACTGGGTCTAATCGCTCATCTACTAGTCTAGTCTCATGTCTGTGATTGTCAAACAGCGCGGTAGTGGGTGCAGTTTGAGTTCCATCGGCTCGCACTCAGGGCATCGCCCGTTGTACCCGCATGCCGCCTTGTGGTTTGACCCGTCAGAGGCGTCACGAGGTATCTGGCTTTGAGTGCGGAAAGGAAATAGTTTTGGCTCA
>WNGJ01000151.1_pt1 | contig 57306 bp, 57 predicted proteins | sample 5400611 | NCBI WGS metagenome assembly WNGJ01 (sample SAMN13153375, study PRJNA577476) | soil metagenome | isolation source: 40 cm soil or saprolite under Garry oak tree replicate 1 | place: USA:California | collected 2016-06-15 | reverse complement strand
TCTAAACATGGCGCGTTTGCCCGCGGTGAATTTCGATTCCTGTGGGTCACAGATTTCCCCATGTTCGAGCGGGATGAAGAAGGAAAGCGCTGGGCGGCCGCGCATCATCCATTCACTTCGCCGCATGAGCGCGATATGGATATACTCGAGTCCGATCCAGGCGCGGTGCGAGCATTGGCCTACGACGTGGTGCTGAACGGCACTGAGCTGGGATCAGGATCGATCCGTATTCATCGTCAGGACATTCAGCGTAAGATTTTCCGAGCTCTCGGAATGACCGAAGAAGAGGCCCGCTCTCGCTTCGGCTTCTTCCTGGAGGCGCTGGAGTATGGCACGCCTCCGCATGGCGGAATCGCCTTGGGACTTGACCGCTTAGTGATGATCCTGGCTGGAGCCGACAGCTTGCGAGAAGTGATTCCCTTCCCCAAGACGGCACGGGCCGTGGACCTGATGGTGGATGCGCCTACGCCAGTGAGCGAGGCGCAATTGCGGGAGTTGGGGATCCAGGTGAAGAAATAATTTGCCGGCTTATTTTGGTATCTTCTCTCGTAGCTTGTAGCGTTGCAGCTTTCCAGTAGCGGTCTTGGGCAGCTCGGGGAAGAATTCCACCCACCGAGGGCGTTTGAAAACGGGCAAGCGGCTCACCACAAACTCTTGCAGTTCGCGCGCCAGTTCTGATGTGCCAGCTGTGCCATTTTTCAAGACCACACAGGCTACCGGTTTCATCAGATCGTCCTGATCTTTGTGGCCCACTACTGCTGCTTCCTGCACGGCAGGATGTTCAATCAACACGCTTTCGATTTCCACTGGGCTAACCCAAACGCCGCTACATTTGAGCATGTCATCGGAGCGGCCGGCGTACCAGAAATAGCCGTCGGCGTCCTGAGAGTATTTGTCGCCGGTGCGGATCCAGTGGCCTTCGATGGTGTCCTTGGATTTCTCGTGCTGGTTCCAGTAGTGGGAGCAGGTGGAATCGGCTTTGACCAGGAGGTTGCCGATCTCTTCAGTCTTCACCGGTTGGTTATTTTCATCCACTATTTTCACCTCGTATCCAGGAATGATCTGGCCGCTGGAACCGGGGCGGACCGCCCCGGGCCGGTTGGCGATGAACATATGCAGGACTTCGGTGGAACCGATGGCATCGAGGATCTCGACGTCAAAGCGTTCTTTGAAGCGATGGTAGATGGCGGCGGGCAGGGCTTCCCCGGCAGAGACAGCACAGCGAACGGAAGAAAGGTTGAACTCACGGCCATCATCGCGGTGGTAGGCGACCAAAGCGGCAAAATTCGATGGGACGGAAAAGAACAACGTCGGCTGATGACGCTCGATGGTTTCAAAAACATGCTGCGGCTTGGGCGGACCGGGACACAGAATACTGGTGGCGCCGACGGCAAGCGGGAAGTAGAGCGCATTGCCGAGTCCATAGGCGAAGAATAGTTTGGCCACGCTGAAGCAGCGATCCGAGTCGGTGATATTTAGGATTCCTTTGGCGTAACGCTCGGAGCACACTACCATGTCGTGCTGCAGGTGGACGCAGGCTTTGGGAAATCCGGTCGAACCGGAGGAGTAAAGCCAGAAAGCGGCGTCATCTTTGTTTGTCGGTTCGGAGTCAAGCTCGCTCGAGTTCTGTTCAAGTAGCTGATTGAAACTCAAAGTGTCTGCGGGCGGGTCTTCACCGACCACTATGATGCGTTTCAGATAGCGCAGCTGCCCTTTGGGGATGGCGTGAATCTGGGAACAGAGTGATTCGCTGATAATTGCCACACAGGCTCGCGAATTGTTGAGCATGTACTGGTAGTCGCTGGGTTTCAGGAGAGTGTTGACCGGAACCGGGACGGCTCCGATTTTGATGGCGCCAAAGAAGCTGACGGCGAATTCCGGAGTGTCCAGCAGGAGCAGCAGAACTCTTTCTTCAACCCGAACACCAAGCTGTCGTAGGCCATTACCTAATTGATTTACGCGCTCCGCGAGTTGCTGGTAAGTGAGAGCTGCGGCTTCGCATTCGATAGCTACTTTCTGGCTCTTTCCCTCTCGCAGATGACGATCGATGAAGTATGTGGCGGCGTTGAATTCGTCAGGAAGGGAAATGGACGCGACCGGGGTCATTTAGGGACGGCACGATGCTTGCGGAGGGTTTCGAGAATAATCACGCTGCTGATGGAAAAGCACCCCACGGCGGCCAGGGCCGCCACTTGAAATAGACCCGAGCTGAGATGGAGAACGTCGGCGAAGAGCGCAGTCACCGCCAGCAAGATTCCCAGAAGGTTGAGCAAGACGGGCCCGCGCACACGGCGATCCCCGTCACGCCGAACACGGAGTTGCAGCAGAACCGCGGCCAACCCGATCGCAGCCACCACCACCAGCGCCAGCGGACTGAAAAAGGCACGTGGGCTGGTGTAAAGAACCACCACTGCAAAGGCGGTGCAGAGTAAGCCGGAGCCGATTACATTCCAGCGGCGCGTGCGATGCTGAGACCTATCCAATTTCACCTCGGACGTGAAGACCCATTGTAGACAGAGTTCCGCCCAATGCACAGGCCTGCCTCAGCTTTCAGTCCGATGAAATGCCAGGCCGCTCTGAGGGGAATGATTCATCGAGGCTGGCCAGAATCCAGTCCAGCCTTTTCCGTTCCAGTGAGGGCGTTCGGAGGAAGGTAATACAGGCGAATTGTCTTACCGATTTGCTCGACCGGCTTTCTCCCGTCGAGCCAGGCAAAAGCTCCGGGAGGGTAGGTAGTGTGGAGGACGTCGCCCATGCGCAGAGATCGCAGGCTGATCGCAACCCAGCCCGTGACCGGCTGAAACGGTGGAGGAGTCTGGAAAACGGGAAGGTTCATTCGAGACATATCGGCGCTGCTCCAGACTGCAAGGTTCAGTTGGGAAATGTTTCTTTCGTGCAGCGCCCGAGATAAGCGAAATAAGTCCTGTCCGCAGTCCAGATCGCAACCTGTCACCAGCACCCGGCTGGGATCCCGGCCTGCGAGTTCATTGAAATAAGCAATGTAGTCGGGATGAGCATTCAGGCTTGAGATGCACTGCCAGAGCAGCAGCACAAGAAGCGCTGACCGTCCCCAAGGATGCCAGCGTCTAGGCGACTGCCACAGAAAGCTGCAAGCACAACCCGCAACTACCGCCAACAATGGAAAGACGACCATCACATGCCGGACGCCGGCGTTATATTTCACAAACAGAGTGACGCAAAAGACAGCGAGGACAGCCGCCGCCGGAGCCACAGTGGTCCACTGCAGGGGCCGTGAAAGGAGTACACAAAGTCCAACGAGACAGAGCAAAAGGAAGGGTAGCGGCGTCTTTACCGCTACAGCGACGAGAAAGAAATACCACCATCCTCCATTCTTTTCTTTTCCCAGCAGATATGCCAGCGAAGGAGTCTTATTCAGCGCCCAGGCACTGGCTAGGCCCTTCAGCAAGGCGGGAGCCGGCAGCCAGGAATCTCTCAGCACCAGGGTGCGAGCTATCTTGCGTGCGGTTCCTGGAAAATGCTGGAAAGACGGCATCGACTCAGGAGAGAGCTGCATACTTTCTCTGACGTGCCCAGCCGAGAAGCCATAGCCTGCCCAAACCACGATAACGGCGACTGCCAACACCAGCGCGAGTCTTATCAACCACCCGCCTTTGAGATCGTTACGTGCGGGTTCAGAGCGACGTTCGACCAGCCACTTAGCCAGCAATATCGCTGCCGCTCCAGCTGGTAAGAACAAAAGCGTCGTGAATTTTGCAAGCAAGGCAAGCCCTGTGGTAACCCCCAATACTAGGCTCGATCGCATGGTTGGCTTTTCCAGCCAGCGGGTAAACGCGAACAGCGCTGCACACTGCATGCAGCCCGTGGCTATATCTGTGTTAAGCCAGACCGGAGAATGCCAAAACAACGGGCAGGGTTGAGAATAGAAGAGCTGCCATTGCCCCAGCAAATTCTCCGAACTCCTGGCGGGTCCAGAAAAACACTAGCCCCACGGCCAACACAAAAAATGGAAGTACGGCCGCGCGCGCGAGTGACAGCTTTCGCAAATAATGCCGATCGTCATAGAGGACGCTGTTTCCCGCGTCATGATAGTTGTGAATACGTGGGTTATTTGTGGGCCAATTGGGGAATCGTTCCCCGGCCAGGTAAAGTGGGATTCCAATTGCGATGCGGGTGAGCGGGGGATGTAAAGGGTCCAGCGTGTAAGTGCCGTGGTCCAGTAATTCGATCGCGGCGGCCACGTGACCGGGCTCGTCGAATCCCTGTGCCGTGACTTTGTAGGTTAGAAGAAGGCGTGTGACGGCGATCAAAACCAGAAGCACGATAACCACAGCGACGAAACGCTTGCGACCCACTCAGCTATCTTCCCTTGGCCGCTTCTTCCAGAGCACGCCGGGTCATCACGGTGACCAGGTGCTGGCGGTACTCGGCAGAGGCGTAAGTGTCGCCAATGAACTCCACATCGGAACCAGCCTGAGCCGCCGCGCCAGCGATTTCGGCTGCAGATTTGCCGCGTAGAGCCTTTTCCACGGCGGTGGCGCGGTAGGCGATGGCGGAGACTCCAGTGATCCCTATCGCAGCGCTATCGATTTTGGCCCCCGACATTTTCAGAAGAACGGCGATTCCGACGACGGCGTATCCAGAGGCGGGGTGATGGTGCTTCTTATACGCTGCCCGCTGGCCCTCGGTGCGCGGTACCCGTACCTCGATGAGGATTTCGTCATTGCGCAACGCGGTGGAAAACATTCCGCTGAAAAAACTTGTGGCTGGAATGACTCGCACGCCAGACCGGCTTTGGGCGACGATCTCGGCTTCAAGCGCCAGAACCGCAGCAGGATAATCCGCTGAGGGGTGGGCCTGGGCAAGCGAGCCTCCGACGGTGCCACGGTTGCGGACCTGCGTATCGCCGATCTGCGAAGCGGCCAGGGCCAAAAGCGGCGAAGACTTGCGAAGGAGCTGCGATCCCGCGATATCGGCGTGGGTGGTCATCGCGCCGATAGCGATGCGGTCGCCGGCCTCACGAATGTAGCTGAGGTCCTTGATGCGTCCGATATCTACGAGCAGCGTGGGCTGTGCCAGCCGTAGTTTCATTGCGGGCAGAAGACTGTGGCCGCCGGCAAGAATTTTGGCGTCTTCACGCGATTGCAGCAAAGTCAAAGCTTCATTTAGATTGCGAGGCGCTTCGTAATCAAAGTTTGCCGGAATCATACGCGTGGCCTCCTTGCACTGGTTGTAGCCCTGGCGGGTGGTTTCGATTGCGTCGCTTGAGATTTCGGAGTTGAAGATTGGGCCTGCCGAATGGAGCGCCATACCCGTTCCGGCTTCAGTGGCATTTCGATGTGACGGACCCCGAGATGCGCCAGCGCATCGCAAACTGCATTCACGGCGCAAGGGGTGGAAGCAATTGTGCCTGCTTCGCCTACGCCTTTCACGCCCATGGGATTTACCGGCGAAGGCGTGACCGTGCTGCCTAGAGTGAACTCGGGCAGGCAGTGAGCTTTGGGCAGGGCGTAATCCATCAGGGTGCCCGTGAGCAGTTGGCCGTCGTCGTTGTAGATTAATTCTTCCCACATAGCCTGGCCGAGGCCTTGGGCAATGCCTCCGTGAATTTGTCCGTTCACCAACATGGGATTGATTACGTTGCCGCAATCGTCCACAGCGACGTACTTATCGATCTTCACCTCACCGGTTTCGGCGTCCACTTCGACGGAACAAATGTGACATCCGAAGGGGAAGGTGAAATTCGAAGGCTCGAAGAAATGGGTGGCTTCCATGCCGGGCTCGAAGCCCGGAGGAATGTTGCGCGCCGTATAGGCAGAGAGAACAAGGTCTCCGAATGAAATGGATTTCTTGCCACCGTCGGCAGTGAGGCGGCCGCGCCCAATGGTGATGTCAGCAGGCTTCACGCCCAGCAGGTGGGCAGCAAGCGTCGACATTTTGGCTTTGAGCTTTTGCGCGGCCATGTAAGCAGCAGTTCCACCGACAGCGGTAGCACGGCTGCCGAATGTCCCAATGCCATATGGGACTGCCATCGTATCGCCGTGAACGACATTGACATCCTGAGGATCGATTCCCAGTTCGTCGGCAATAAGCTGCGCGAAGGTAGTTTCCTCGCCCTGGCCATGCGGCGAGGCGCCGGTTAGCAGAGTAACTTTGCCGGTGGGCTCGATGCGCACTGTGCCGCTTTCCCAACCTCCGGCGGGTGTAGCCGCGGAGGGGCCGATGGCGCAAATCTCCACATAGGTGGAGACCCCGACTCCGTAGTATTTGCCCTCCGTTAATCCAGTCTTCTGACGGCGGCGGAGATTGTCGTATTCCGCGAGTTTCAGCGCTTTCTTTAGGCTCTCCTGATATTTTGCCGAGTCATAAGTAAGGCCGGTAATCGTGGTATAGGGAAATTCATTGGGCTGAGGAAAGTTCTTCAGGCGAAACTCGGCGGCGTCCATGCCAAGCTCGTGTGCGGCGATGTCCATAATGCGCTCCACGTTGTAAGTGGCCTCGGGACGGCCAGCGCCGCGGTAGGCGTCGGTGGACATCTTGTTGGTGAAGACGCCTACGATGTCAATCTGGATGGCAGGAATCTTGTAGCAACCAGCGTGCATGAGCGCGGTAAGCTGAGGGATCAGCGGGGTGAGAAGTTGATGGTACGCGCCTACGTCCGCGAGTATGCGGGCGCGAAGGCCAAGAATCGTGCCGTTCTTCTTTAGTGCCAGTTCGACATAATTAATGGTGTCGCGACCGTGGATGGTGGCGAGGAAGTTTTCACGGCGAGTCTCGGCCCACTTCACGGGACGTCCCAACTTCATCGCCAGCCAGGGCACAATTCCCTCTTCGCCGTAAACGTTGAGCTTGCTGCCGAATCCTCCGCCGACTTCCGGAGCAATCACGCGCACTGCAGTTTCAGGCAGACCGATAAGCAGTGAGATCTGAGTCTTCAGCAGGTGAGGGATTTGCGTGGAGGACCAAACGGTCAGGCGATTTTCGCCAGGGAGGTATTCGGCAAGAACACCGCGCGTCTCCATGGCGATGGGAGCGAGGCGCTGATTGATCATGCGCTGCTTTACGATCCGATCGGCTTTCTTGAAGGCAGCGTCCACGTCGCCATTTTTTAGGCTGTGGGTAAAGGCCTGATTGCTTTTGAACTCCTCATGGACGTAAGGAGTGTCTTTACCCAGAGCCTTCTCCATGTCCGTGACCATAGGCAGCGGTTCGTAATCCACTTCCACGAGTTCAGCGGCGTCGCGAGCGGTATACAGGTCCTCGGCAACGATCACAGCCACAGGCTCGCCCACGTAACGCACTCGACCGGTGGCTAGTACGGGATGCCTGGGTACCTTGAGGTCTGGCATCTGAATGGCGCAGGGAACCGGCCCTATGCCCGTCGTATCTTCCGCGGTAAAAACGGCTACTACGCCCGGCAACGCTCGGGCAGCGTCGATGCGAATGGACTTGATCTGGGCGTGAGCGTGTGGCGACCGGCTGAAGGCGCAATGAAGCATACCCGCAGGCTTGAAGTCGTCGGTGTAGTGGCTGATGCCCTTGATAAGCCGCGGGTCTTCCTTACGCTTGAGTTTCTGGCCGAACCAGCGAACGTCGCTGTTGCCCTTGCCTCCGTTACGCGATGCGCCGTTAGATTTTCCGTTACGCGTCATAGGTCACCTCGCTCCCGTGCGCGCTGCGACTGGCTTGGACATTTTGCGAGAGGCGTTTCTGACGGCTGCAACAATGTTCTGGTAGCCGGTGCACCGGCATACATTGCCGCTGAGAGCCTCGCGAATGTCGGAGTCCGAAGGGTTGGGTTGGCGATCAAGGAGGTCATGCGAGCACATGATCATGCCGGGGGTACAGAAGCCGCATTGCAGGCCGTGCTCCTCCCAGAACCCGTCCTGAAGGGGATGCAACTGGTCACCTGTGGCCAGACCCTCTACGGTAGTGACGCTGCGACCGTCGGCTTGAACCGCCAGTACGGTACAGGATTTGACGGCACGGCCGTCCATCAACACGGTACAAGCGCCGCATAGTGAAGTTTCGCAGCCTATGTGAGTACCCGTGAGGCCGGCATTTTCCCGAAGAAAGTGGACCAGCAACAAGCGCGGCTCCACTTCGGCGCTACGCTGAACCCCGTTGATATTGATCGTGATTTTCTTCGTCATAGGTCCCCGCGGTATAGGCAAGAATCGGGCAGGAATCAGTCGAGGGGGGCAACGATATCAAAAGCATGGGCGGGATGACAAGGGGTCACGACTGCAGAAATCAGCTCAGTTGGAAGCAGGACTCGGAGGGGCGGAAAGCGGAGTCACAGCCTTCAATTGGTCCAACGCGGTCAGGACGCTCTGCCACTCATCTTTATCTTTCTTGGTGTTGATTGGAGCAGAGAGATCGGAATAGAAGTGCAGAATGTTGTCGCGCAAATCAGGCGTGACCCCATTGAATTTGTGCACGGATAATCTGCTCAGCAACTTGGCATAGGTATCATCGGTCAGCGAATATTCGGCCGCCTTGGTCTCTTGGCCAGTATCGAAATCAACATTGGGCAGTTGCAGAGAGTTGGCACGAGCCTGTTCCAGAAAAGCCCGGTATCGGTCGACTGTGACATTAATGCTCTTGATATACATGTCTTCGGTCTGCGGGGTTGGAACCTTGAACGCCAGGGCTTTAAACGGCCCAATTTTGGGCATAAGTCGCAATATGGTTGCCAGAATTCGGGTTCCGAGGCCGGGCTTGATGTAATCCTTTCCCCATTCCTTCTCGTAATCGGTGCGCTTAAGCCGGTACAGGAACTTTTTCTTGGCGACACTAGGCTTCTCGCTCATCAGTTCCTTCTTATGAGTTTGCAGCGCAACCTTGGTCATTTGCGGGATTAACCGGCTGATTGAGAAACGGTAAGTACCCACTGCCAGGTCCTCATGCGCGAGTATGTCTTTCACTTCCACACCGTAGATGACCGGGAACGCACGCTCCAGCAAAGGCTTGGACACTTTGAAACCGATGAAATCGTGGTACTGCTCCGATGCATAACGATTCTTCGCGACTTGCACCATGTCGAAACCGAATTCGGTTTTAATGTGAGCCGTTTTGTTCTGAGCGTATCTCACGGAATTCCCAAATTTCTTCTGGAGCTTGGGATATTCGATTGCCACCGCTTGGTTGACCGTCGGATGCCCGGAAATATCTGCCGCATAGTGCGCAAGAGCACCCAGCGAGAAGGCGTATTCATTGACGTCCTGGCTCTGGCGCAACATCTCGAGAACGAAGTCTCCACTGCGCACGTAGTGCACCAGGTTGCTGAAGTCGGCGCTGCCGAGGGGGTAGTAACCCAGATCCTGAATGACGGCGCCACCATATGCGTAGGCATGGGCTTCTTTGAGTTGTTCGTCAGTCAGACCCGGATACCGGGTTTTTAGCAGAGGTTCAATCACGTCGCCCCAGACCATGTCCACGACCTGCTCATGGGTGAGAACCGAATATGCCGAGGACCCATTGCAGCACAGCAGCAAAATGGCGAGAAGGGTAAATGCACGGAATTGCCGACAGAGCATGATTGCGCAACCAGCTTGAATTGTATCCCAGACTATTGGAGACAGCATGACAGCAATTCGCACTTTAGGGAGGATGTAAATTGCGTAATCCCGCGTTGTAAATGGCTGGCAGAGGATCATTAGCAGAATGTCCGCGCAAACCCTATCACCCTACGCGCTTGCGCCCGCCACCCACTCCGCCTCTCTGGCGCCGCCATGACTGAAGGCGTAGAGCACCAGTTCCACGCGGCAAAAAAGTGGGGGCCATTCGCTTCCCTTGTGCTGAGGCTCGGAGAGCAGGCTTCCGTGCGCTTGCCGAGCACTACGATGGTCGTGTCGAAAAACCTGCAAAAGCATTACCAGTCACGATACTTCAATCCGGGTTACGTATGTGCCGAACGGGACCATCATCCGACAGCAGCGTTCGACGTCCAGGCTCGCAGGATGGGGTCTCACAGCACGCAACTACATTCTTTTTCTCGGCCGTTTTTCGCCGGAAAAGAATTGTCACCTGCTGATTCAGGCTTATGAAAAGCTCCAGACTCCCGTAAAGCTTGTATTTGCGGGCGGCTCCAGTCACTCCGATGCGTACGCCGGTGAACTGCGCAATCGTCAAAACGAGAATATCCGCTTCCTTGACTGGGTTTCTGGCGATGCCTAGGACGAATTGCTCACTAACGCCATGCTCTTTGTTTTGCCTTCCGACATTGAAGGGCTTTCATTGGCCCTGCTGGACGCACTGGGAGCGGGAGTATGCGTCTTGACCAGCAACATCGCGGAGAATTGCGAAGTGGTTGAAGGCGCAGGCTTCACCTTCAAACGAGGGGATGTGAATGATTTGGAGCGAACGCTGCGCTGGCTCATCGCTGACTCGTCGGCCCGATTGATGGCGGCTGAAAAGGCGCAACAGCGTGTTCGCGAGAATTATTTGTGGCCGGTAATCGCGAAAGAAGTGGAGCGTTCTTATTGGCGGACAATGGGAAGGCAAGGTGTTAGTGTGGCGCTGCCGGAATCACCAAGCTCAGCTGAGGTTGGCCGCCTAGACCTGACCATGCGGCATAGAACCAAAAAGATTGATATGTAAGAAATCGCCACAATTTTCAAAGAGTTCAGGGTTGGAATCAGCTTCCAGCCCTTTTTTTATTACAATCCGTGAGAATATGTAAGCATGTCAGTCGCTAGTCGTGGCAAGTGCGCACTATAACGCGGCGTGCTGACTACTGAACACTGACCACTTCTTAGGATCAAGTAACTCAGCAAGCATGGAAAGTACAATTTTGATCACCGGCGGCTCCGGCTTCATTGGATCGAATTTCATTCTGCAATGGATAGCCTCGGAAAGAACGCCGGTGGTCAATCTTGATAAGCTGACTTATGCTGGCAACCCGCGCAATCTGGATCGTGTTTCCTCGGATTCGCGATATTGCTTCGTGCACGGCGACATCTGTGATCGCGATCTGGTGCATAGCATTCTGGAACGCCATCGGCCCAGAGCTGTAGTCCATTTTGCTGCAGAAAGCCACGTCGATCGCTCCATCCGAGGTCCCGATGACTTTATCCGCACCAATGTGAATGGAACATTCTGTTTGCTCGAGGAAGCACGGGCATATTGGATGGCATTGGCAAAGGAGAATCGCGAATCGTTTCGCTTTCTCCATGTCTCTACCGACGAGGTTTACGGATCGCTGGATCCCAACGATCCACCTTTTTGCGAGACCACGCGCTACGCTCCCAATAGTCCGTATTCCGCTTCAAAGGCGGCAGCAGATCACCTGGTGCGCGCCTATTTTCACACGTATGACGTGCCCACGCTGACTACGAACTGTTCCAATAACTATGGTCCTTATCAGTTTCCGGAGAAACTGATCCCTCTGATTATTTTGAACGCGCGCAATGGCAAGTCGCTGCCGCTGTATGGAGATGGGCAGAATGTTCGGGATTGGCTCTATGTCGAAGATCACTGCGAAGCTGTACGTATGGTGCTGGCTCGTGGCCGAATCGGCGAAACCTACAACATCGGCGGCTGGAACGAAAAACGGAATGTTGAAGTTGTGAATACGATCTGCTCGATTCTTGATGAATTGTGTGGCAACGATCCGGTGTTGCCACATCGAACGTTGATCTCATTTGTGAAGGATCGTCCGGGCCACGATCGCCGCTACGCTATGGACGCGCGTAAGATCGAACGCGAGTTGGGATGGAAACCGCGAGAGACCTTCGAAAGCGGTATTCGCAAAACCATTGCCTGGTACTTGCAGAATGAGGCTTGGGTGAACGAGGTGACTGCGGGCAACTATCGCCAATGGATCGCAACACATTATTCTTAACCGTTTGTTTGCGGTCGAACTCTTACCCAGAGTGAATAAACCACGAATGGCAAAAAAGAAAGAACATCAAGCCCAGCCTTATAAGGGCATAATCCTTGCGGGAGGATCTGGAACGCGGCTATATCCTGCCACGCACGCTGTGGGCAAAAGCTTGTTGCCGGTCTATGACAAACCTCTTATCTATTACCCCCTTTCTACCCTTATGTTGGGAGGGATCCGAGACATCTTGGTGATTTCTACTCCGGAGGACACTCCTCGATTCGAACAATTGCTTGGAGACGGCTCGCGTTTCGGACTGAATCTTGATTATGCGGTACAGAGCAAGCCGCAGGGTATCGCACAAGCATTTCTGGTCGGACAAACGTTTATTGGATCGAGTTGCTGTGCGCTAGTGCTGGGCGACAATATTTTTTACGGCCATGATTTCGCAACGGATGTTCGCCACGCCACAGAAAAGTCACATGGAGCGCGAATCTTCGCCTATCCCGTACATGACCCGGAACGTTACGGCGTTGTGGAATTCGATACCGCCGGGAAAGCGCTTCGCCTGGAAGAAAAGCCTGAACATCCGAAATCGCGATATGCGGTCACCGGCCTTTATTTCTACGACAATGATGTGGTGGCAATCGCGAAATCCCTGAAACCATCCGCTCGCGGCGAGTTAGAGATCACAGACGTTAACAAGATTTATCTGGAACGCGGAGAGTTGGAAGTTGTGGTAATGGGCCGTGGCATGGCTTGGCTGGATACCGGAACGCACGAGGCGATGATGGAAGCTTCATTATTCATTCAGACTATCGAACGGCGTCAGGGATTGATGGTCGCGTGCCCGGAGGAAATCGCCTATCGTTACGGCTACATAAGCGCCGATCAATTGGAAGAAATCGGAAACTCGATGAAGAACAATGGTTACGGAGCCTACTTGCTGCAACTACTACGAGAGAAAGTCTTTTGACGTGGCCGTGGGACAAGCAGGCACCACAATCATGAAGGCGATCCCAGCGTCATTAAATGGAGTCTTAATTCTCGAGCCACGAATCTTTAGCGACGAGCGCGGTTATTTCCTGGAAAGCTACAACGAACGCGTCATGGGCGAAGCGGGCATCCATGAGCATTTTGTTCAGGATAATCACTCGTTCTCCGCGCACAACGTGGTGCGCGGGATGCATTACCAGATACAACGTCCGCAAGGGAAACTAGTACGCGTTGTAGCCGGAGAAATTCTGGATGTCGCGGTAGATCTGCGCCGCAATTCTCCCACCTTCGGCCGATGGGAAGCAGTTCGACTCTCCGGAAAAAACAATCGCATGATGTGGATACCTGCGGGATTGGCACATGGGTTCCGGGTTGTTTCGAACGATGCGCACGTACTTTATAAGGCGACCGACTTTTATTTTCCGGAATTTGACCGTACGCTGGCGTGGAATGATCCCGATCTGAAGATTGACTGGCAGCTCGATGGTGAAGCGATTATTTCCGCCAAGGACAGTCTCGGCATTCCGTTTCGTCAGGTGGAAGTTTACGAATAGAAAGACAGGATCGAAGCATGCGAGTGACCGTCTTCGGCGCAACTGGTCTGCTCGGCAAACCGCTTGTGCGCCAATGGACCGATGATGATGTCAGCGGGCTGAGCTCTAGAGACGCCGACATTCGGGATTCAAAGCAGATTTCGAATGTCCTTGAGAAGACTCGACCGGATTGGATCGTACTCGCCGCTGCATACACAGACGTAGACGGCTGTGAAGGAAATCCGGAGCATGCCTTTGATGTCAACTGCCATGGAGCGATTAACGTGGCGCACGCGGCCAAGCAGTTCGCTTCCCGTCTTCTGTTTCTCAGTACGGATTACGTGTTCGACGGGGCCAATAATCGTCCTTACGAGACCAACGATCCTCGCGCACCACTCAACGTATATGGACGTTCAAAGGCCGAGGCAGAAGTGCAAATCAGCCAAGTGTTGCCGGAATGCTGCATTTTGCGCACGTCCTGGCTATTTGGAAAGGATGGGAAATGTTTTCCAGAGACAATTCTGAAATTGGCTGCAAGCCAACCCGCAATTGACGTGGTTGACGACCAGCGGGGATCTCCCACCTACACAGTCGACCTGGCCCGAACGATCATCCAGCTTTGCCGGTCTGACGCTAAAGGAATTGTGCACGCAACCAACCGTGGGGACTGCTCGTGGTTCGAGTTTGCCCGTGAGATTGTTGCCGACACCAGATTAAACACGATGGTGCGTCCCAGTACGAGTGAACATTTCGTCCGGCCCGCACGACGGCCAACATATTCCGTGCTTTCCGGTAAGAGTCTGGAGAAGCAAGGAATTGAAATGCCGCACTGGCAAGACGCGCTGCGAAGATACCTGCTGGAGAGAAATTCAGTTTCGTAGAGGGAACCAAGCCTTGCACTTCCCTGGGCACACCGTTGATACCATAATGCGGCGGTTTTCAGTTGTTGCGGTCTTTCTCTAGACTATGCCTTCAGGGGAGAGTATGGGCGACTCGCAAAAATCGGCCGTTCCCATAACACGTCCGGAACAATACCACCCGAAGAAAGATGAGCGTCGCTCACAATCAAGGAAAGATGGAGTGCTTTCCAAGATTGAAGACGCCACCTACGAGGTTCTTCGCAAGCACGACAAAAAGTCGGCGTAATCACGGCTCGTCGTCTCCGGCTCTATTGTGGTTGCTAGACAAGTCTCCTGCCGCAGTTACTAATTCCGGATTCAGTCGTGGCAAACCGAACCGTTTGAGCTTCAGATTCAGTTCCGGTACATCCTTACTCTTGATCACGTCCCAGCGCGCTAACTGCTGATCAAGAGCGTTGTTTAGGTCACCGAACGTGCTCACAGCTTGCGTGGTCGGCGCTGCATCAGCATTGTCGACAGCGGCTAGCAAAGTGTTCAACCCGGCATTCAACCTCGCCAGGCTTCTCCCTTCCGCCGTGCTCAAGAAAGTTCTGCCGTATCCTCCGTCATTCCCTTCCAGCTCAGCCGCCTTGCTTTCAAGCGCTGAGACCGTTTCCTTGAGCTGACCCTGCCGAACTTTTTCGATCAGATTCTTGAGCTGCCGGCGCAAGCTGCGCACCTGCTGTAGTGTTTCGTAATCGCGACGCATGGCTTCGTTGATTTTCGTCTCAAGTTCAAACTGCTGACGCAGACCGCCCTGAGTTGTCATTACACGTGGATCCATCTTGATCATCAGCGGTTGCGTGTAGGTGGTTCCATTCACTGTCAGCTTCACACTGTATTTCCCAGGCATGACCGTAGGTCCAAGCGGCGTGCGTGGCGTATCGTGATAAATCGCAGAGATCGGATATTCGTGCTCCAGCGAATCCGGCGGAGGATAATGCAAATCCCAAACGAAGCGATGCATACCGGGCCGTGTTGACAGCACTCGAGCTGGACGGATCCAGTACGTCGGGATATTCAGCTCTTTCTCGTTCATCGGCTCTGGTTTGTCTGTGCTGGAAAAACGATGGACCAGTTTCCCCGATTCATCTGAAATCTCGATTGTCACCGGGCCGATCGCGGCTGATTTCAAAACATAATCGAGCATGGCGCCGTCCGGCGGATTCTGGCCAGCGGGTTCTTCCGGTGGCAAAGGCGTGTCAGTGTTGTTATTGCGGCGAACTCGGTAAGTCAGCTGCGGAGCGAAAAGATATGCATCAGATGCGGCTACCTTTGCGTCCATTTGCCGTAGCGGAGTGATGTTATCCAGGATCCAGAAAGAACGCCCATGTGTACCAACGACGATGTCATCCTGATGCACTACCAAATCACGTATCGATGTCGCCGGCAAATTGAGGCGTAGAGACTGCCAATGATCTCCATCGTCGAATGAGACGTAGACGGTGCGCTCGGTGCCGGCAAACAGTAGTCCTTTGCGCTCAGGATCCTCGCGAACCGTGTTCGCCGGTTCGTTATCGGGGATGCCGTTCACAATCTTCTGCCAGGTTTTTCCGCTATCGTGAGTGCGGTAGATGTAGGGATGCAGGTTATCGAGCCGAAAGCGGTTCACCGCGGCATAGACAGTCGCAATGTCGAAGTGCGATGCATCCATCTGTGCGATTTTGCTCCATGGGGTTAGCTCTGGAGGCGTGACGTTCGCCCAGTTTGTACCGCCATCCCGTGTGACATGAATCAGCCCATCGTCCGTTCCCGCCCACATCAGATTCACGTCCTTGGGCGACGGAGCGAGCGAATAGATCACTCCACGGTGCTTGCCCTTGGCAGAATCAGATTCGACGAATACACCCAGATTCGGCGGCACGCCCGGATCCTGGCGCGTCAGATCAGGGCTGATGATTTGCCAACTGTTACCGCCGTCGGTGGTCTTGAACAGCACGTTGGACGCGAGATATAGGATGTGCGGGTCGGCAGGGGAGAACATCAGCGGCGCCGTGCGATTGAAACGATATTGCCCCGTGCGCAATATAACTGGCGAAATATCTTGGGTCTGGCCGGTGAGGCGATTGAACTTCGTCGCTTTGCCACCGTAAATAAGATTTGGGTTGAGTGGATCGGGCGCGACATAGCCGTATTCTTCGACGCCCACCGGATACCAATCTCGAAACGTGATTTCACCAAAATCACTTCGGCTGGCGGTCCCAACACTGCCGCTTTCCTGTTGCCCTCCGTAAACCCAATAGGGAAACTGATTGTCGGTGATGACGTGATAGAATTGCGCGGTTGGCTGGTTGTACCACGAGCTCCAGGTTTGTCCACCATTCACGCTGATGGTGACTCCCTGATCCACGGCGAGCGCAATAATTTGCGGGTTGCCAGGATTGATCCAGACGGTGTGATAATCGTCGCCTCCCGGCGCTCCTTTGATGGCGGTGAAATTATGACCGCCGTCGGTGGAACGATAGGTGGAAATGTTGGCGATATAAATCGTGTCCTTGTTTTTGGGATCGACACGCACACAGGCAAAGTCGTCGCCGCGTCCCCAGAGACGATCATCTGAATTTATGCGCTGCCAAGTTTCGCCTGCATCATCGGAACGATAGAGACCACCGAGTTTGGGAGAATCCACCAGAGCGTAGATCCGGCTGGAATCATTCGGCGCAATCCCTAATCCGATACGCCCCAATCCTTCAGCCCACGTCGGCAACCCTTTCGCCAATTGACGCCACGTTGTGCCACCGTCGGTAGACTTATAGAGTCCGCTTCCCGGCCCGTTATAACCGCCGCCCGTCGTCCAAGGCGGACGCCGCGATGCCCACATATCGGCGTAAACAATTTGGGGGTTCGAGGGATCGAAAGCTAGATCAACCGCGCCCGTATTTTCGTCTTTGTACAAGACTTTTTGCCAGGTGAGTCCCCCATCGGTGGAGCGAAAAACTCCTCGCTCAGCATTCGGACCGTATGGATGGCCGAGAACCGCTACCAGCACGCGGTTCGGATCATGTGGATCGACGACGATGGCGGCGATCTGCTGCCCATCGCGCAAACCAAGATGCTGCCACGAACGACCACCACCGCTGGACTTGTAAATCCCGTCGCCGGTGGAGAGATCCGGACGTCGCAGGCCTTCCCCGCTGCCCACGTAAATAATTTCAGGATTGGACGGGGCAATGGCCAGCGCTCCTACCGAGCCGGTCGGCTGATCATCGAAGATAGGGTTCCAGGTGCGTCCGTAATCGGTGGTCTTCCACACTCCGCCGTTGTTCGGAGCCATGTAGAAAACGTTGGGCTGTCCTGGCACACCGCTGATCGCAACCCCGCGCCCTCCACGAAAAGGTCCGATCAATCGCCAATGCAATTCCTGAAATAACTTGGCATCAAACTGTTGGCAGAAACCGAATGCGACAAACGCGATTACGAGTAATAGATTGCAGAACGCGAAACGGCGAATGGAGATCACCTGCGCCTCCTCAGGAGCAGGTAAGGATAAATCAAGAATGTGGCTCTGAGCAGTTTGGCTTGAAGAGCTACTTAGTCGCCTAGCCTTGAGTCCGGTCCAGAAATTCCTGTTGCCAGGCCATCTGGATTGCTTCCAGTTTGCCCTCACTGGACTTTTTGGGATCGTCCTTGAACTCGAGCAACTCGGTGACGTAGCGATGCAAATCGGTGAAGCGTACGTTCAGCGGATCGAGTTCGGAATGCTTCTCGGAAAGAAGAATTCCAATGTCTTCGGCATCATCCCACGTCAGTTCTTTCGGCATAGGTTTTGCACCTCGATGCGTTTAATGCTCCTCGGACACGTAGTTGCGGTTCCATGCCGGGATTTCAACCACAACCTTTCCCGGCTTTTTGATTGTTGCCTGACATCCCAGGCGAGAATTCAATTGCAAATCAGCGGCCATGTCAAGACGATCGGCCTCGTCGTCGTCCATCTCCGAAAGATTTTCCGCTCCTTCTTTCACCCAGATGTGACACGTGGTACACGCACAATTGCCGCCGCAAGCGTGATCCAGCGTGACACCATAATTGAGCGCGACATCCAGGAGGGACTGCTCTTTCCCATGATCTTTGTAAGGCAGTCTGCCGTTTTCAAATTCGACGGTCTTCCCTTCAGGAAGGAATGTCACCTGAACCATATTTTCTCCCGGGGGTTCCACAGTTGCGGTGCCGCTGCCTTGAGATTTCTCGTCTGCCATGACTGCTCCTATGTAAGCTGCTACTCGAAGTCTGCCTTCGCCACCGGATGGCCAGTCTCCGGCGACTCACCCATATCATCCTGCTCCATGGTTTTTCCCTTAAGAGCGGTAGTCACTGCGGTATCCATCATCAATTCCGCCAGTCGCATGGTGCCCTGATTGAGAGCATCAATCGCCTTTCGGATCTTCTCGTAATCGTCTTGCTGCTTCACCTCTTGCAGAGCCTTTTCCAGTTTGGCGATCTGTTTTCTCTCACCATTCGCGAGTTGGCCCCAAGCCGGGCTCTTCTTACTTTTTTCCAGAGCGGACAGGATTGTTTCCGCCTCGTTGCGGGCCTCAATCACCTGGCGTTGCCTAAAGTCTTCTTCGGCGGAGTCGAAAGACTCGAGAATCATGCTCTCGACCTGCTCGTCCGTGAGTCCATAGCTGGGCTGCACTTCGATCTCAGCTTCTTTACCGCTCCGCTGCTCACGCGCGGAAACGTGCAGAATGCCATTGGCGTCGATCAGGAACTTCACGTCGATGCGAGGCAATCCCGCCGGCATGGGAGGAATCCCCTTCAGATCAAAACGCGCCAGTGAACGGCAATCCTTTGCCAGTTCCCGTTCCCCTTGCAAGACATGAACAGCGACATTGGCCTGCCCATCAATTTGCGTGGTGTAGTGTTGCGTTGCGGAAGCCGGAACGGTCGAGTTACGCAGGATGATCTTATCGGTTACTCCACCTGCGACCTCGATGCCCAAGGACAACGGAGTAACGTCCAGAAGCAACATGTTCTGCGTAACCTCGGAACCACCAGACAGAATATTCGCTTGAACCGCCGCTCCAAGAGCCACCACTTCATCCGGATTCAAATCCGTGTGCGGTTCACGCCGGAACATCTCCTTCACTAGCGAACGCACAGTGGGAATACGAGTGGAACCGCCGACAAGCACCACTTCTTCAATCTGTTCCGGTGTCATCCCTGCATCCTTCATCGCCTGCTTACAGGGCCCGATGGTCCGATCGAGAATCGGCCGAATCAAGTCCTCGAACTGTTGGCGCGTAATCTCGCGCTGATAACGCTTCCCGGCCGGCAGCTCGATATCCAGCTTGGCTGCGGGCTGAGATGACAGCGCAATCTTGGTCTCGATTACAGCCTTGCGGATTGTCTGCACAATCTCGCCGTTTCGCCGAACGTCGAGACCCAGATCACCCTGGATGTCGTCGAGTGCAATCGTGATCAGCAAGTTGTCGATGTCATCGCCGCCCAGATGCGTATCGCCGTTCGTGGCCATCACTTCGAAGATCCCGTCGTGCAGTTTAAGAATCGAGATATCGAAGGTGCCTCCGCCCAGGTCATACACGGCTACGATGCCGTTCTGTTTCTGGTCAAGGCCATAGGCCAGAGAAGCCGCGGTTGGTTCATTCAGCAGACGCAATACTTCCAGTCCGGCGATGCGCCCTGCATCCTTCGTGGCCTGTCGTTGCGCGTCGTTGAAGTAGGCAGGGACGGTAATCACCGCCTGGGGGACAGGCGCACCAAAAAACCTTTCAGCATTGCGTTTAAGCTGGCGCAGGATGAAGGCCGAAATCTCAGGAGGAGTAAAAGTCTTGTCACCAAGTTTGATCCGAAGAACTTCCCCCGGCTGGAGATCTTCTGCCAAACGAAAAGGAAACAGCTTCAGCTCTTCCCGGATGTCTTCAATACCGCGCCCCACCAAGCGTTTGATCGAATAGACCGCTCGCTCGGGTGTCTCGATCAGATACTTTCGCGCCGCGTTGCCTACGATAATCTGGTCGTTCTCATTCAGAGCGACAACTGAAGGGACGAGATTCAGTCCATCATCGCCGGGAATGACGACGGGGACGTCCCCTTGCATGAAGGCCACCAACGAGTTCGTGGTCCCCAGATCGATCCCGACAATGCGCTGGTTAGACATGGAAAGCCAGTTTTCTACGCCGAAATCTGTAATCTAAAATCGCCTTTCAGCTTCCAAGTGCTTCGTTCACGTCCCGAACCAAATTCCTGATGTAATTCCGCCGATTTAGCACATCCACCATTTTGTCCCGAATCTGATGCCGTTTTTCTTCCTGGTCGACGTCAGCAACCCGGTCCCATTGGTCCCAATATTGCTTCAACTCCTGGGTAAGCACCTCGAACTTCTTCTCAAATTCTGTTTTGTGGGCCTGGAGTTCACGTATCAGTGCTAGATCATCCTCTCCCATTTTCCGGCTCATGCGCAGTTCTTCCAGCTGCATGTTGAGTTCGAACACTTCTTCCAGCAGATCTGGAGGCACAACTTGTTTCTTAATCTCACCTGAGACGCGGGCGGTTTCAGTAGCGCTCTTTGATTGCTCTTCCAGCTCAACTCCCTCCAAGCGCAGCAAATATTCCGTCCGCTTGATCGGGTCTTTCAAAGTGCGGTAGGCGTCATTCAACAGGGAACTCTGCTCCAAACTCCATTCTTGCTCCTGCTTGCTGGTCTGCCCGTATAAGTCTGGATGGAGTTTTCGGCTGAGTTCATAAAATTCACGCTGCAAACGAGTGACATCAATGTTCAACTTCCGCGGCAGCCCAAAGAAAGTGAAGTAATCAACTGATTGTGATGGCTGTACCTTGCCACAGCTGGTACAGAACTGAGCTGCCTGCGGCGCGCTACAGGACCAGCACACCCTCTCGCCAGTTTCAGCCAGCGGACTTGCGGTTTTCGATTCAGTCGCCATAAACACATTTCGCGCGCACTGCTGCGTCAAACGCGGGAAAGAAAGGGATGCGGTGGTGGACCCGGTGAGCGAACACCTAACCGGAGAACGAGGTGCCGCACCCGCAGGACTTCGATGCGTTCGGATTTACAAATACGAAGCCCTGTTGCATGAGGGTCTCCTGATAATCCAGGGTCATGCCGTGCAGGTAAATAAATGATTTGGGATCGACAAACACCCTGACATCCGAAAACTGAAAGATGCGGTCACGCTCGCGCGGCTGAGTGTCAAAGCGAATGTTGTAGCTCAGACCTGAGCACCCGCCGCCCTGCACTCCCAGCCGCAACCCGCCCTGTTCGGGCGAAATGCCTTCCTTGGCCATCGCCGAACGAATCCGGGTTAAGGCTTTGTCCGTAACTAAAACACCTTTCGCCGGAGCCGGAGATGAAAGCGGTTTATTCGCCTGTTCCGTCATCGTGACCATAAGGGGACGCCTTCAGCTTGGCGCTTCCACAGTTTCCGGCTTGGCAGTCTCACGCTTTTTCTTCCAATCGTGAATGGCCGCCCGGATCGCGTCTTCCGCCAGCACTGAGCAGTGAATCTTGACCGGAGGCAAAGACAGTTCCTTCACGATGTCGGTGTTTTTAATCTGCAACGCCTCATCGACGGTCTTGCCCTTTACCCATTCGGTGGCCAACGAAGACGACGCGATGGCGGAACCGCAGCCGAAAGTCTTGAACTTCGCGTCTTCAATGACGCTGGTCTCCGGGTTGACTTTGATCTGCAGCTTCATCACGTCGCCGCACTCCGGAGCGCCGACCAGGCCGGTGCCCACGTCCGTGCTGCCCTTGTCCATCGAGCCCACGTTGCGCGGGTGGGAATAATGATCCAGAACCTTGTCGCTATATGACATTTTTTCTCTCCAATTAAAACGAAATGATCTCGCCCTACTCTGCTGCCCACTTCACTTGCTTCAAATCCACGCCTTCTTTTGCCATCTCATACAGCGGTGAAAGCTCACGCAGTCGCTGAACTGTTTCGACGACGCGGTCAGCCACATAGTCGATCTCAGCCTCGGTATTGAACCGGCCAATTCCGAATCGTATGGAGCTATGCGCTAAGTCGTCGCCAGTGCCCAGAGCCTTTAGCACATAAGATGGTTCCAACGTTGCCGATGTGCATGCGGAACCACTCGAGACCGCCACGTCGTTGATACCCATCAGCAGCGACTCGCCTTCCACGTAGGCGAAACTGATATTCAGGTTCCCGGGCAGCCGATGCTCCATCGACCCATTGATATAAACCTCATCCAGGCGGCCCATGATGTTGTCTCGCAGCCGATTGCGCATTCCCGCAAGGTGGCAGCTTTCCTTCGGCATATCTTCCATACAAATCAAGCATGCTTTGCCAAGACCCACAATTCCGGGGACATTCAATGTTCCAGAGCGCATGCCTCGCTCGTGGCCGCCGCCATCAATGATGGCGGAAATCTGAACTCGCGGATTCTTGCGACGCACATAGAGCGCGCCCACGCCTTTTGGACCGTACATCTTATGAGCTGAGATCGACATAACATCGATATTCTGCTTGTTCACGTCCACCGGAACCTTGCCGACCGCTTGGGTAGCATCGCTGTGGAAGATCACGCCGCGCTCGCGACACAGTTTGCCGATTTCGGCGACCGGCTGTAACACGCCAATCTCATTATTGGCCGCCATGATGGTCACTAAGATTGTTTTGTCGTCGATAGCACGCTTCAAGTCGTCGAGATCAACCAGCCCATCTTTTTGCACCGGCAGATAAGCGACGCGATAGCCATATTTTTCCAGTCGCTTACAGGTATCGAGGACGGCCTTGTGCTCGGTAACAGCGGTGATGATGTGATTGCCTTTTTCCTTGTACATCTCGGCCACGCCCTTGATGGCCAAGTTGTCGCTCTCAGTCGCGCCCGAAGTGAAGATGATTTCCTTGGTCGTGGCGCCGACCAGTTTTGCGACGCGTTCGCGGGCTGTTTCCACACCTTCCTCGCCGGCCCAGCCAAATGAGTGATTGCGGCTGGCCGCGTTGCCAAACTTTTCCATGAAATACGGGAGCATCTCCTCCAAGACCCGAGGATCCAGGGGCGTGGTGGCATGGTTATCCATATAAATGGGCAGCTTGACCCCGTTGGCGGCAACCTGCTGCTCTTGCGGCATCGTCTTTACATCCGTGCTCATAATTGCTCTCCTACCTCGTAATCAGCCCTGGTCTGTTATCTAATTGTCACCAGGTCAGCCTGGATCTTGGTCGGAAGATCTGCGGCCGAGGCCGGATCTTCTTTCATCTCTGATATCTTGATGCGCCTCAGTACGCCCTCGATGCTGTCATTCACCCGGCGCAGCGGCTCCCGAATCGTGCAACGATCAGTTTGCTCGCACTCACCGCGAACTGTAACGCAAGAAGTAATGAACAATGGGCCATCGATGGCCCTGATCACCTCGAACGCGGTGATGTTTGCCGCTTCGCGTGCTAGCGTATAACCACCGTTTGTTCCATGCTGCGAGTGCAGTAAGCCGGCCTTCACCAGGCGCTGCAGAATCTTCGCCAGCGCCTCCTGCGGGATGCCGTAAGCTTCAGCAACATCCTTGGCGCTGCACGCGCCGTTTTGCGCGTGCTCGGCCAAATGCTTCATGGCCATCAAGCCGTAATCCGCCTTCTTGGTCAGTTTCAGCATTTGCCTAAATCCGACTATTTTAGTCGGATATGACTATTTTAGAGATCGAGGGTGGCAAATGCAAGTAGCCGCAGTGAACTGGGTGAAACTGGGGTTCAAATGTAACCATTTACAGCTAAACGGTTTACGGACCCCATTGGCGAGAAGGAGTAATAGCTGAGGCGGTGGCCGAAGAGCTGAGAAATACCGCACCGGAAAATATCGTACGTATTGGAAGTCCACCCTAGTTTCGGCCAAAGATTGAATTGTGGGACTTGACAACTAAATTAGCTGGTCTACAATACCGCACAAATTCCGGCAAAACTCATCCCTGGTCCGCTCGGACCGGGGAACAGCCCGGGTTTATGAATTCAATCCCGCAGTCCCAACTCCCCGAGAAGAGATGTGACATGCAAGAATGCAAGCACCCGCGTGTGCAAATCGTGGCCCGCGAAGAGGAGGCCGAATTCGTTGAGTGCCTGGAATGCGGAGACATCTTCGAATCCAGCGAATTCAAAGACATGACCATCGAAGAGACCAAACTGACCAACGAATCCTAATCTTTTTCCCTCTGGTACCGATTTGGCAATTCCCACGCGAACGTGTGCTTTGGGCAGCGTAACGTAAGTAACCCCGCTTCCTGGCTTTCGCCTTGGTGCAGCATTCACACTCTGTTAATGTCGCCCCGGGGAAGCTCGTTCCCGGAGAATGCAATGCCACGTGTGGCTTTGGTTGTAGACGACTCGATGCTCATCCGGCATACGGTTTGCCGATTCCTGGAAGAGCGTGGGTTTTCCGTAGAATCCGCTTCCAACGGTCAGGAGGCCCTAGAAACTCTTAAACGGATTCGTCCTGACATCATAATTACCGATATGCAAATGCCTAAGATGAACGGCGGCGAGTTCATCACTGCTCTCAAGACCCACCCTGTTACCGCAAACATCCCCGTCGTGATCGTAGCTGGACGCCAGAGTGGCTTCGACGAAAGCGAAAAGCGTGCTCAGTTCGCTATTTTTAAAGATATTGATATTGAAACTCAGCTCGCAAAGGCGCTTGAGACTATCTTGAATGCCCCTGCTGTCAAGGGACAGGCATCAGGCAAGTAGGGTTGTGAACCTATCGTCGGCTGAGCGCTAGTCCTGCTTCTGCGGAAAAACCCATTGCCGCGAATTCTTTTGCCAGAAACTTGGGATAGGCTGCGGCCGCAATCATCGCCGCATTGTCCGTCGAAAGTGGGCGAGAAGGAAAGTACACGGCTACGCCTTCCCTTCCGGCGTCCCGCTCAAAGCTTTGGCGAAGCTCATTATTTGCTGCCACGCCTCCGGCCACGAACAGCGTTGCAGCATCGTAAGCACGGGCAGCAGCCAGCGTCTTGCCAACCAGATCCGCCACCATCGCATGCTGAAACGATGCGATCAGATCCAGTGTTTGCTGGTCGCAATGGTTTAGATAGTCCTCGAGCCTGGGCTTCGCAATTGCCGCCAAGCTCCTCTGGCGGGCTGCAATAGAAGCTTGCAGGTCATGGGTTTCCACATAGCGCAGGACGGCCGTTTTAATCCCGCTGTATGAGAAATCAAACCGCGGTACACCTTGCTCGGACGACCGTGATCCTCGATCCTGATGTTTGATCTGCGAAGGCGTGAACTTCACTGTACTGGGATTTCCATGACTGGAAAGCCGGTCAATGATTGGACCGCCCGGATATCCCAAGCCGAGCAGCTTGGCGACTTTATCGAAGGCCTCGCCAGCAGCATCGTCGCGCGTCTGCCCAATGTTTTCATACGACCAACTGTTTCCTCGCGACTCGGTCCGGTAGAGATGGGTATGTCCGCCGGAAACAACTAGCGCGAGGATCGGAAAGTTAACTTGGTAATTGCCATTCTGACGTTCCTCCAGCAGCACGGCATGAATGTGGCCTTCGAGGTGATTGACCGCAATTAGGGGTTTACCTAGCGCGAACGCCAGCGCCTTGGCATAGCTGATGCCCACCAGAAGCGCTCCCGCCAGGCCGGGACCCTGCGTCACAGCCAGCGCGTCGATAGAATTGTAAGTCTGTCCCGCATCGCTAAGCGCCTTGCGAACAACCGGAACAATCGCCCGAAGATGTTCCCGTGACGCCAGCTCCGGCACCACGCCGCCATAGAGCTGATGGGTCGCAATCTGGGAGAAAACCACGTTTGAGGCGATCTTCTCTCCGCTGCACACGACTGCGGCGGCAGTCTCGTCGCAGGAACTCTCAATGCCCAGGATATAGGTGTCGGCCATTGACAATATATTATCTGTTACGAGAGTCGAGTGATTGACGGACCATGCTGAAAGACTCCGCCGTTTCGATCGTTCGGAGCCTGCAAGAATCAGGCTATCAAGCCTATTTCGTTGGCGGATGTGTACGCGACATGATCCTCGGCCGCGAACCTGCTGACTATGATGTGGCGACCGACGCCACGCCAGATCAGGTTATGCAAATTTTCCCTGAAACATATGCCGTCGGGGAAAAGTTTGGGGTTGTCTTGGTACCCGCGCCCTCACACCTCGCAAACGAAAACGAAGTAGTTGAGGTAGCCACGTTTCGCAGCGATATTGGATACAGCGATGGCCGGCATCCTGATCAAGTCCGCTACAGCAAGGATCCTCGTGAAGATGTCGAGCGCCGCGACTTCACTGTGAATGGTCTGCTCCTCGACCCGATCAAGGACGAAGTCCTCGACTTCGTCGGCGGACGCAAAGATTTGGAAGCAGGGGTAATCCGAGCCATCGGCGAGCCCGAGCGTCGCTTTGCCGAAGACAAGCTTCGCATGCTGCGAGCGGTGCGTTTTGCCGCGCGCTTTGGCTACACCATTGAGCCTGTAACTTTTGCAGCCATTCAGAAAGCCCCGCAAATTCATCAAGTCAGCCGCGAGCGGGTGCGCGACGAACTCACCAAGATGTTGACCGAGGGTCATGCGCGAAGCGCTTTCCTCCTGCTGGATCAGACTGGTTTGCTGCGCGAGGTACTGCCAGAAATTTCAGACATGAAAGGAGTCGAACAGCCACCACAGTTTCATCCGGAAGGCGACGTTTTTGTGCATACGCTGCTTTTGCTCGACAAGCTGCCGCAGCCTTGTCCGCCAACCCTGGCCTGGGGCGCGTTGTTGCATGATGTGGGCAAGCCTGCGACGTTTCGCATCGCGCCAGACCGCATTCGCTTTGACGGGCATGTGGACGTCGGAGTAAAGATGGCAGAAGAGATCTGCGGGCGTCTACGCTTCTCCAATGACGATGCCGCGCAAATCCTCGCGCTGATTGGCAATCACATGCGCTTTGCCCAAGCGCAGCAGATGAAGGAATCCACGTTAAAGAAGTTCATGCGGATGGCTCGCTTCGAAGAGCATCTGGAACTGCATCGCATGGACTGCCAGGCGAGTCATGGTGATCTGACCTCATTCAATTTCCTCCGCGAGAAGATGGCCGCGACACCGGCGGAAGTTATGCGGCCTGCCCCTTTGATTACGGGCGACGATCTGATCGACGCCGGCTACTCACCAGGTCCTCAGTTTAAAGAGATTCTCGCAGCTATTGAAGATGGGCAACTTGAGGGCCGCTTGCGCGACCGGGATGCAGCCATGGAATTCGTGCGCCAGCAGTTTCCGACCGTGTGAGGGCCGGAAGGCTTTCACCGAGGTAGTGCTAAAATCGAAATTTCTTGCGCGATAGGTAAAGTTTGAAGATGAATCGGCCAATGGAGCATGCGGCAGTAGGTCTGGAAAAAATAATGACCCATGCGTTACGCCGGGTTCCTGCGCGAGAGGCGCCTCTACTCGCGTGGCCACTGGCCTGCGGACATGCTGTCGGCGAGAGAACGCGGGCGATGGATTTCGCGGACGGTATTCTGCGCGTCGAGGTTCCGGACGCGAACTGGCGGGCCGAGTTAAAAGTGCTTGCACCGCAATATGTCGCTGTCATCAACCGCTACGTCAGCGAGAGCGTCAAACGGATTGAGTTTGTCATTGCAGGAAAGGTCGCGGGCGAGGGCGCCCGCGCCACGCCAGCATGAAAGTTACTGCAAAAGACGTAAGCTACGTGGCTGACTTGGCTAATCTAGAGCTGAGCGACGAAGAACGCCAGCGCATGGTGCGCGACCTCAACTCCATCTTGGATTACGTCGATCTTCTGAATGAGCTGGATACTTCCTCCGTGCAAGCGATGGCGCAAGTCTCCGACCGATACGGCGTAGATCGATCGGACCAACGGAGCGATCGTTTTGCTTACGCCATTCGCGAAGATATCAAGGAGGGGTTGCGCAAGTCGCTTCCCCATGACGTGGCGCTTCAGAATGCTCCAGAGTCCGACGGAACCTTCTTCAAAGTTCCGAAGGTGATTGATAGGTAGAGAAGAGCTAGCTGCCGGCCTGCGAATTCCGCGTGAATCTAAACTCACTTACCATCGACGCCGCGCGCTCCGCCGTGCAGGATCGCAAGGTCACAGCTACCGCCTTGGCCGAAGAGTTTTACACCGAGATCCGAAAGGATGATCCGCGGATAGGGGCTTACCTGATTCTGTCCAAGGATCGCGCGCTGGAGCAAGCAGGCCGCATGGACCAACTGGTGTCTCGAGGAGAGAAGTTGCCTCCACTGGGAGGCGTGCCCATCGGACTCAAGGACGTGCTGACAACGCGCGGTGTCCGCACCAATGCTGGCTCGAAGATCCTGGGCAATTATGTTCCTCCTTATGACTGCACGGCGGTGTCTCGCCTGGAAGCGGCGGGAGCGGTGCTCCTGGGCAAAACGAACTGCGACGAGTTTGCTATGGGCTCGTCCAACGAGAACTCGGCGTGGCATCCTGTGCGCAACCCTCGTGATCCATCGCGCGTCCCCGGAGGTTCTTCAGGCGGATCAGCGGCCGCGGTAGCAGCGGACATGGCGGTTGCCGCACTCGGCTCTGATACTGGCGGCTCCATTCGCCAGCCAGCGTCATTCTGCGGTGTGGTCGGACTGATGCCCACATACGGTCGTGTTTCGCGTTACGGGCTAGTTGCTTTTGCCTCATCACTCGACCACATCGGCCCGATTACTAAAACGGTGAAGGACGCAGCCATCGTGCTTCGAACCATCGCTGGGCACGATTCGATGGATTCCACTTCTGCTGACCTTCCGGTGCCGGACTATGTTGCTGAACTCGAGAAGCCAGTTCAGGGGTTGAAGATCGGCGTCGCAAAAGAGTATCTGGGGGAAGGACTCGACCGCGAGGTGCGCTACGCGGTAGAAGCTGCGATCCAGAAGTTAGAGAGCCTTGGGTGCAAGATCGTAGAAATTTCGCTTCCACATACCAAGTACGCCATTCCGACCTACTACATTGTCGCAACCGCCGAGGCTTCGTCGAACCTGGCTCGCTTCGACGGTGTGCGCTACGGTTATCGAGCCCGCGATGCGCGCACTCTCTCGGAAATGTATCGGCGAACCCGGGACGAGGGTTTCGGCGCAGAAGTGAAACGCCGGATCATGCTGGGAACCTACGCTCTAAGCGCCGGCTATTATGATGCCTATTATTTAAAGGCGCAGAAAGTGCGCACCCTGATTGCTCGAGACTTCGAAGAAGCTTTTAGCAAAGTGGACGCGATTGTGACCCCGACCTGCCCCACCGCCGCGTTCAAGCTCGGTGAGAAAGCGGAAAATCCGCTGGCGATGTACCTCGCCGACATTTATACGGTGACGGCTGACCTCGCAGGCATTCCTGGTATTTCCATCCCCTGCGGTCAGACCAGGGAAAATTTACCCATCGGGTTACAGATCCTGGGACGCCACTTTGACGAAGCAACCGTCCTGCGGGTTGCTCACGCCTACGAGCAAGCCGTGGCGCCAAGCGCTTAGATCGATGCTTCTATTTTCTTTTCCATCGCACGCCGTCCTTCGTGTTTTCCACGACGATCCCAGCAGCCGTTAACTCAGCTCGAATGGCATCGGAAGACTGGAACTTCCGTGAGCGGCGCGCCTGTTCCATCTCTGCGATTTTCTGTTCGATTGCGGCGTCAGATAGTTGTTGAGCGTCCACGGTCTTGAGAAGTGCATTGCTCACATCTTTCTCTCGATTTTCGGATCGAGCCCACTCCAGAATCTTTTTCATCTTCTCGGTTTCATCATCTATCAGCACAGCAAAGATCTGGTCGAACTTTTCTAGGACATCGAGCAGTACCGCTGCATCGTCCTTTTTCAGCTGTCCCGCATCGATTGCAGCATTAGCCTTTCGCACCATGTCGAATATCGCAGCCTGTGCCTGCGCGGTATTGAGATCGTCTTCCATCCCTGCCCGGAAGCGTTGCAATGTGTCGCGCGCGAGTTCGGCCATTGGTTCGGTTGTCCCCTGCGGAAATTGTCCTACTTCCAGTCTTGACTGGAAGTTTCGCAGGCGCTCAACAGATACAGCCGCCTGCTTCAATCCGTCGAACGTGAAATTGAGCTGATTACGGTACGGCACCGAAGCTAACAAGAAGCGGATGGAAGAAGGCTTGTGTCCTTTCAGCACCAGGTCTCGCAGCGTAAAAAAATTGCCCAGACTCTTGGACATTTTCTCCCCTTCCACCAGCAGGAAGCGCGCATGAAACCAGAAGTGAACGAATGGCTTGCCCGTCAGCGATTCAGACTGGGCGATCTCGTTTTCGTGATGGGGAAAAATGAGGTCTTCGCCGCCGGCGTGGAGATCGAAGGTTTCACCCAGCTCTTGCATGGACATGACGGAGCATTCGATATGCCAGCCGGGACGCCCTGGACCGATCGGCGTTTCCCAGAAAGCCTCGCCGGGCTTAGGCGCCTTCCACAGGGCGAAATCGCGCGCGTTATCTTTGTCGTAGTCGTCCACATCTACTCGCGCTCCGTCTTCCATTCCGGCGAAGTCTTTCTTGGACAGCTTGCCGTAGCCGGGAAATTTCGCGATACGGAAATAATACGATCCATCTTCAGCACGATAGGCACAACTCTTCTTCTGGAGGTCGGCGACAAACTGGGCCATCTCCGGAATATGCTCGGTCGCCCGCACCAATACCGGCTGTTCGATATTCAGCACCGCGGCGTCCTCCAGAAACGCCTTCTCGTACTTTGCAGTGTATTGTTGAACCCTGAGACCCGCGTGCGCGGCGTTATGAATGATTTTGTCGTCCACATCGGTGATGTTCATAACGTGACGAACTGTATATCCGCTCTGGCGCAAAAACCTCCGCAGTACATCCACAGCCACAAAAGTCCGGAAATTTCCGATATGCCCGTAGTCGTACACGGTGGGTCCGCACGCGTACATGCGAACCTCGTTGTTGCGAATGGGTTGAAACTGTTCCACTTTTCCGGACAGCGTGTTGTAGAGACGCAGCGCCATGGTTCAATCGGATTGCAGACAGAATCTTTGATTGTAGGAGGACGAAAGAAATAGGGTCAAATCACGTGGACACCGGTTGATGATTGCCCCGGAGCCGTTTTCCGACAAACAAGACGTAATGCAGGCCGGAGATGATCGTAAACGCGAAGGTTGCCCGCAAGAAGGTGAGCCGCGCAATCCATACCCAGCGTGATGGATTGACGTCAAAGAGTAAAACGAAGAAAACCGCCGCAACCTGGGCGAAGGTGTTGGCCTTGCCAAAAATGCTGGGTCGAAAATCGCGCAGTCCAGCGATGGCATACAGCACCGCGCTGGCGCACAAGATAGAAATATCGCGGCTGAATACCAGCACAGTAAATTTCCAAGGAATTTTGTGCAGAATCGAGAGCACCAGAAACATGGTGCTTAGCAGGAGTTTGTCGGCAATCGGATCGAGGTACTGACCAAGTGTGGTTTGCTGTTTTAGGGTGCGCGCGAGCAAGCCATCGAGGGCGTCGCTGAGACCAGCCAATACGAACAAAACCAGCGCCCAGGAATAATGGCCGCCAACAAGATTAATGACGATAAAAGGCAGAAACGCCATGCGCAAGAGGGTGAGCTGATTCGGCGCCGTGAGAAGTTGGGAAAGCTTCACTACCCGCCCTCTTTCGCAGGATAGGGGGCAAACACATCCGCTGGATCCAGGCCAGTTTTCGCGGCAAAGCGTTGCGAGAGTGAAGAGATATTGCCGTCGGGCAAGTCCAGTTCCATACGCTCCATACGATGTGTCGGAAAGAAGACTATTCCTGGAGAAACCTTTTCGTCTTCTTTCACCATCGAGACCAAGTCCTCAAATGAAGCCAACTCGATCCCGCACAAGCAAACTCCTTCGGGGCCCAGCGAAAGCATCGCTCCCCAGAATTTTTCCCGTGGATTGCCCAGCGTGAGCACCACCATGGTTCGGGGTTGAAACGGATTTTTGCCTGGAACTGCCAAAGCATCGCGTTCATCGACATTTTTCACAGAAACGATTGTCGCCGGAGAATGGCGGACTTTGCAACTGCGCCTCCGCGGAAAGACGTTAGAAAGAATACGATTCGCCGCCACGTGATGCTGATGCTCTGAGCCGCAGCACAACTCAAGATGGCAATTGAGCCGACTTCGCAATCTCTAGAGTGACACGCGTTTTACGCTTGTAGGCAAGATTGGCCATGTGCGCCGCGATAGCTGAGCGGTATCCGATGTCTACAGAAGCATTGGGGGTCTTGCGAGTGCGCATGCATTCAACCCAATTCGCCATGTGATTCTGATCGGCACTCTTGCCGGTCAGCGCTGCGCCTTGCGCCCGGTTTACCTTCTCGGGAAAATAGCGAGTGCTTTCTTCAGAGTTGTCACGAACCATGTCGTTGGCTCCTGCGACATGCTCGATAGTACCGTCGCTCCCCAGGAAATGCTCCCCCAACCCGTAACGGCTATTGCTGAAAGTGGATTGCCAGGTAACGACGGTATCGTTGGGGAAATCCAGTGTCACCGCAATCGTGTCCGGCACTTCGCGGCCATCTTTTTCCGAGAATACCCCGCCTGACATGTAGGCGGCGCTCGGCAAGGGCAGATCGAGCGCCGTCATGATCCAAGCAATCTGGTGAACCATGTTTTCGGTCACATTGCCGCCAGAAAACTCCCAGAATAAGCGCCAGTTGATGAGCTTGAACGGATCAAACGAGCGTTCGGGACGTCCATTAAGGAAGGCGGCCCAGTTTACATTTTGCAGAGTGCAGTCCACAGGCACAGGCCGTATCCATTGGCCTTTTCCATGAGGAGTGTTGCGGCTCATCCATGACTCCACCTGGGTAACCTTCCCCAGCAGTCCATCTTTAATCCATTTTTTTGCATCTGCCAGGGCGCCGGAACTTTCGTGCTGCAATCCGATCTGGATCACGCGGTCGGATTTCTTTGAAGCTTGCAGGCATTGATCGGCCTCAGGGATAGACCAGGTCATGGTTTTTTCGGCATATAGATCTTTGCCGGCGGCGAGCGTGTCCATAAAGTGTCGCGCGTGGATATGCAATGGGCTGGCGACAATCACGCCGTCGACATCCTTCATGTCAAGCAATCGGCGATGATCGTCCAGCGTCAGAATTCCAGGCGCCGCTTTTTTGGCTTCTTCACGACGACGACTGTAGATATCCGCGATCGCTACCAGTTGAATATCGCGCAATTCTGAAACTTGATTCAATAGTTCCTGACCACGTCCGCCCACACCGATCATCCCTACGCGCACACGATCATTTGCTCCAAGTACCCGCGCCGGTGGATAGGCCAGAAAAGCCGCTGCGCTCAAAACGCTCTGTTTTACGAAATCACGCCGCGTGTTCTTCGCCATTTTTATGCACCTCGCTTACCAGTTCCACATAGTCCCGTCGAGCTTGCGGTTCACGGGCAGATAAGCGCGCTCATACGGAAACTTGGCCGCCAACCCCTCGTCAAAATCTACCCCGTGCCCCGGCTTATCTCCGGGGTACAAATAGCCGCCCGTGAAATGATAGGCATGCGGGAAGACCTCGTCCGTTTCTTTGGTATGCCGCATGTACTCCTGAATTCCAAAATTGCTGACCGAAATGTCGAAGTGCAAGGCCGCGCCCAGTGTCACCGGCGAAAGATCGGTTGCACCATGACTTCCAGTGCGCACGTGATACATATCTGCAAAGTCTGCGATTTTCTTTAGCGGCGTGATTCCGCCGCCGCGGACCACGGTCATTCGCAAATAATCGATCAACTGTTCGGTGATTAGAAGATTGGCATCCCACACTGTATCGAAAATTTCACCCACGGCCAAAGGCGTGGTGGTGTGTTGTCGAATGATGCGAAATCCCTGTTGTAGTTCCGCCGCTACGGGATCCTCTAGCCAGAAAAGATGATACGGCTCCAGTTCCTTACCCAGCCGGGCGGCCTCGATTGGGGTTAAGCGATGATGCGAGTCGTGCAACAGGTGGATTTCGTCCCCATACTTTGCGCGCAGGGCTTTGAACAATTTTGGGACCTGCATCAAGTATCTCTCTGTGGACCACACATTCTCAGGGGGCAAACCTTTTGCCGCCGGTTCGTAGAACATCTTATCGTCGGACACGCCGTAGGTCGTGGGCAGTCCAGGCACACCGGACTGTGCGCGCACCGCGAGATATCCCTGCTCGATATATTTCCCGACTTCGTCGCCGGTTTCTTCGATATCTCGGCCGTTGGCGTGGCCGTAAACCATGACGCCAGTGCGGCTCTTTCCCCCCAGCAAATTATATAAAGGCGTATTTAACAACTTGCCCTTGATGTCCCACAGCGCCATATCCACCGCGGCAATCGCGCTCATGGTGACTGGCCCTTTGCGCCAGTAAGCTCCGCGATAAAGGTATTGCCAGATGTCTTCGGTCTGAAATGGATCGCGTCCAATAAGGCACGGGATCACATGGTCAGTGAGATAACTGGCCACCGCAAGCTCGCGGCCGTTTAAAGTGCAATCGCCGAGACCACAGATTCCTTCATCGGTGTAAATCTTCAGCGTGACAAAATTTCTCCCTGGCGAACAGACAAAGACCTTTGCATCTTTGATCTTCATCTGCGTGCCTCGCTGACTTGTTGCAACGACGAGTCTCCCGAAGAGATTGGCGGTAATTTACAGCGCTCCTGCTTTTTGCAGCTCGTCCCTCATTCCCTTCCAGCTTTCTATGGTGGATGCTTCCGGTGAGCCGGCGCCGCGCCAATGAGTCTCCAGGCTGACAGCGTGGTGATAACCATCACGTTTGAGCGCCTTGAACTGGCCTACCCAATCGACAATGCCTCGACCCATCGCTGCCCAGTCGTAGCCATCCACTTTCCGTACCATATCTTTGCAGTGGCAATGACCAATGCGATCCTTCGGCAGCAGATTGTATCCATCGGGGTAAGGATTTTCACCATGAGCGGCGGCGTTCCCAGGATCCCAGTTCAACTTGAAATGCGGAGACCGCACTGCACCCAGCACCTGTGCCGCCTCAGCTCCTGTCGCGGTGTTACACGCGGCCTCATTTTCCAGAACCAAGATCACGCCTTTTTTTCCGGCTTTGTCGGCGGCAGCCCGCAATCTTTCATTGAACGCGGCACGATATGGTTTCTGATCATCAAGTCTCCAGAAATCAAAGCAACGTACACGGTCAGTCCCAAAAGTTTTTGCTAATTCGATACTGCGATCGAGCACTTCACCTTGCTGATCAAACGTAAAATCGGCATTGAACTGATCGCGCTTCGGGCTGAACTTCGATATTGGTGCGCCAGGCCAATCCACTTTAAATAACGGGCTCGCAATATCCGTGACTCGCAGATTGTTCTCTTTCAGTATGCGGCCCGCTTCGGCAATTTGGTGCGAATCCAGCCTGAGCACGTTCTTGTCCCATAGGCTACGCAGTTCGATCCATCGCATGCCGAGTTTTTGTGAGGCGACTTCGCACGCATGGCCAAAGTCCTGCGCAATCTCGTCATTGATGACGGCGATTCGAAACGGTGATTTCACGACGTCTGGGGATTTAGGCATTTCCAGAGCCGGGAGTTTCATAGCGGCCGCCAGTGCAGCAGTCTTAGCGAAAAATTCACGACGCGAACCCCGAAACGGCATTAAACCCTCCTCCCGGCCAGCCAAACAGGGCTCACTGAACACTCCGAGTCTAGGGCTGCATTATCATGATTCTCTCAGAGTATGGCAATCCATATCGGTCTGATTGGCGGCGGAAATATCACGGAGACGCATGCACGCGCGGCGCGTGCGATTGCTGGTGTGGAGATTGCCGCAATCTATGGCACAAATGCGGACAAGGTTGATCGCCTCTGTCGCGAACACGGAGGAACGCGGTATCAGGACTTCGAAGAATTTCTTGCGCACCGCCCGATGGACTTGGTTGCAATAGGAAGTCCGTCAGGACTGCACGCGACCCAGGGAATTGCGGCAGCCCAGCACGGGCTGCATGTGTTGACCGAGAAGCCTATCGATATCAGCACCGAACGCGCTGATGCACTGATCGAAGCAGCCGACCGCAACCGCGTAAAACTTGGTGTGATTTTTCAGGACCGGCTGAAGCCGGACATTTGCAAACTCAAACAATGGGTCTCAAGTGGCGTGATTGGCAAACCGATTCTCGCCGATGCGCGCGTGAAATGGTATCGGCCTCCTGGCTATTACGACAATTCGCGGTGGCACGGAACATTGTCACTCGATGGCGGCGGGGCATTGATAAATCAAGGCGTCCACACCGTCGATCTTCTGCTTTGGCTGTTCGGCGATGTTACTCGTGTCCAAGCGCGCACCTCCACGGCTCTGCATGCGATTGAGGCTGAAGACACCGCGGTCGCAATCCTCCAGTTCGCCAGCGGCGCGCTCGGAGTTGTTCAGGGGACTACGGCCGCGTACCCGGGATATCCACGCCGACTTGAAGTCACCGGGTCGGAAGGCACAATCATTCTGGAGCACGATCGCATCGTGGCGGCAGATTTGCGGAATCCGCCCGCGGATACCAACGCTGACGCTACCCGGGACCGAAATCAGAGTTCTTCATCTCCGGTCGTCAGCGACTTCCGTGGACATCAAGCGGTATTTGAAGATTTTATTCAGGCTATCCAACACGACAGGATGCCGGTGTGCGACGGCCGCGAGGGGCGACGAAGTCTAGCGGTAATTGAAGCAATTTATCGCGCTGCGCAGAAACCAGACAGGGTCGTCGATGTGTGAAGGTCACTGTTGTTCATAACCGAGCCGTCGGGCACAATCGTGCAATATTTGACATTCCCATGACGGGCGTTTGGGATTTTTCGGATGCGTCAAATCGCTAGGTATACGCCCGACCAGATGCAAGAACACCGCTGCTGAATGTTTGTAGGCGGGAACCGGCTCCCGAAAAGCTACGTTGCCCATATACTGCAGCGCATCGGAAACCGCGTAATAGTCTGGATTGCCGCTCTCCCATAGCCGGTCCCGCTCGGCAAATTTCTCCGGTGCGAAGGTTGCCAGCCCGAGCAAATAATCCGATCCATACTCAATCATGTCGATGCCCAGATCGTTCCCGTATAGATACGAAAATCCGGCCGATACGAATCGCGGAGAGCGAGCCGTTCGAGTTCGACCAGCCGGTCGAGCGAGGAATGTTTTATCCCCTTGATCTCCGGAATATCCATTAAACACCGGACAGTTTCTTCATCAAAAATTTCGCCGTTCGGCGCGAACATAGCGCCCAATTCAAAAGCCAGCACGTGCGGATATCCTCGACACACTGATTGATAAGTCGCTGCTTTCTCTCTGACAGGGGTGCCGCGCAGACGGACCGTCTGAAACAAAATAGGGATTCCCCCGAAACTTACGATGGAGTCGATCTGCTGCTGGTAGAGGGCGACTATCTCGCCCGCTCGATCTTCGATGTAGGCTCCCGCCACAAAGGGCACATCTTTCCCTAGTGCCTCTCCCGTCCATCGCAGAACGTCTTGCTTTTCTGCATCGGTCAGATAGTTTACATAGCCGGTGTCCATATTGACGGCGTTCATTAATCCGGCGCGATGCGTCGCGACCAAATGCTGTTGAAATGCTTCCACGGCCACTTTCCCGTCTGACTCATATGGCAGCAAGGCCGCTGCGATGCCTTGCACCTGGCGACCAAAGCGCCGTCGCTGGGCCAGAGATTCGATGCTCACGGGCTGAGTCGGAGGCTTCAAGACGATTGACCCTCAAGCATTAGCGGGTGTCCCTCGGGCATGGGGAGTCAGTGCTTCTTCAAAATGATGAGCCGCTCGGCGAACTCAGAAGTCTTGTAGTAACTGTCCAGCGGGTAACAACCAGACGGCAATCCGTTGCGAGGCGCAGTTGTGCAATCACTGAAAGTTCTGCAAATTCGCTTGTGCTGGATCATCTTCCCCTCGGTTGCGTCCCAGAGCAGGTCAGGGTAGGTCAATACCATTCGCCCCAGCCCAACTACGTCGACCCATTCCTGACGCACGACGGCCTGGGCCACGTTCGGCAGAAAATCCTGCAGGTAGCTGTACGCCGATCCCACAAAAATCAAATTTGGAAAACGCTTTTTCAAATGTCTTGTTACTTCCATTTGCCGAGCCACACCAATCAGCGGATCTTCCGGCGGCTGATATCCATCGGAAGGTGGATACAGAGCAGGCCGCTGAATGTGAGGATTGTAATAAGGGCTGCCCGCGGTGATATTTACGAGCCGGATTTCCAACTGCTCAAGCAGAGACAAAAAGCGAATCGTTTCGGTTAGATCCTCTTCGGTCGGAGCCAGCGGGTTTACACCAAATGCCCAACGATACGGAATCAACGTTTCGGATTTCTCAGGAATCCCGGTACCTGGCTTTCCCTTGGACGGTCGCTCCGGATCGGACAAGAAAGGTATGGTATCGAAAGCCGAAAGCCGCACGCCGATAGCTAGTTTCGGAGCGAGGGAACGTATTCCCTGCACAACCTCCCGCAGGAATCGGGTTCGGTTCTCAAAACTGCCGCCGTAACGCCCTTCTCGTGTATGAGCGCCGAGAAATTCGTGGCCGAGGTAGCCATGGCAATGCTTAATGTCGACAAAGTCGAATCCCAGATGCCAGGCCATCCAGGCTGCGCGGTGGAAATTCGCAATAATCTCCTCAATCTCTGCATCATTCAGTAGAGGATGATCATCCGGCAAACCCAATCGACGATCCAAGATCGGATGATGAAACAGGATGCGAGGCTCGATTCGATCATGGGCATTTGGTCGGCTGTAACGACCCGAATGCGTCAACTGTAAACCGATCAACAATCCATCGTCGGAACCTGTGGTTCGCCGATGTTCCTCTATCAATACGTTTCGCGGCCGGTGCAATCCTTCACGCGTATGTTTTGCTGCCAAGAGCTGATTCGGATTAGCGCGTCCTTCATGAGTGACCGCGACGGCTTCTCCGCCCCAAATCAATTTCGCTCCACTGCGACCGAAACGCTGCCAGCGCCTGATCGTGCTCTCTGTCGGGTTGCCGTCTGACGAACCGTCCCAACCCTCCATGGGTTGTACCGCGATCCGATTGCCGATTTTGATGTCGCCTTTGGTAAGCGGCCAGCGCAGCGGAGAGTCCGGCCCACGCGCGAGCTCCCGATCGCAAGGGAGGGTCAGATGGAGCGAACGCAGGTGCTGCTCCAAACGCGCAACGTCCTTTACAGTTCCGAGCCGAAGAATGGGTTGCGCGCTCATGCGGGCTTCCAGAGTTTGGGCAATAACTTCATTGCGTAAGCGTTGCCTATGGCTCTGAAGTTTACTCCACGTATCGCGGCCAGAACGTAGCAGGTTGTCTGGTATGATGCGGCCGGATTTCGAACTTTACCGCGCGAGGTACGTATGTCGATAACTCGACGTGAAATGTGTCTTCTGTTAGCGGCTGGCTCTTTCTCGGCCACTGTTGGATTGGAGGCTCTCGCCACCGACGACAATTCGTTGCCTTCCGCCACATATTCATTTGAGAAATTGCCGGTGAACACTTCTAAAAACGCCCAGTTTCGTCCGATTTTGAAGGGCAAGCTTGCTACGGGTGAATCCTTGGAAGCACACGAAACCACTTTGCCTCCCGGCGGCATGCCGCATCCTCCACACCATCATGTGCACTCCGAGATGTGGCTCATTCGCGAGGGAACAGTCGAACTCACCATTAACGGCACTGGGCATATTATGGGGCCGGGCTCGCTGGGATTCGTCCATTCCAATGACGAACACGGGATCAAGAATATTGGCACGACTCCGGCGATGTACTTTGTCGTAGCCGTAGGCCCCGGCGCGGGCTCATGATTCCGTTGCCATGAACCGGGCTGTTCAAACCACACCGTTACCGCCGGATTCGGACTTCAGTAGCAAAGTCTCCCGCAGGCGTTGGGGAATTGCCTGGCTGTTGGGATTTGGGGTGCTGGTTAATTACTTCGATCGCGTCAATTTGTCTGTCTCGCAAGCCGCCCTGCATAGCGAGTTCGGAATCTCTACCGTCACATTTGGATATTTGTTGAGCGCCTACAGTTGGACGTACGCTCTACTCCAAATGCCGTCAGGTCTATTGCTAGACCGCTTTGGAGTACGCCTGGTCGGACGTGTCAGCACTATTCTCTGGAGCATAGCTTCCTTCGGCGCGGCGATTTCCAGTGGAATCGGTGGCTTCTTTGCAGCGCGCCTTTTGCTTGGGATAGGGGAAGCCCCCACTTTCCCAGCTAATGCGAAGGCGATCGGATACTGGTTTCCTAAGCAAGAGAGAAGCCTGGCTACAGCGATTTTTGACGCAGCAGCAAAATTTGCGTCTGCGATCGGAGTGCCCCTGATTGGCATCCTGCTGCTGCATTTTGGTTGGCGATGGAGTTTCGCAGCTACTGGCTTCATTAGCCTTCTTTATTTTGCGCTGTTCTATGCCTTCTACCGGAACCCGAGCGAAGACAAGCGGCTTACCGTGGCAGAGCGGGAATTCATCACACGGGGCGGCGCACAACCAGAAGATCGAATTGAAGCCTCGAAAGGCGCTCCTCTTGGGTACTTACTTCGGCAGCGGGAAGTCTTGGGGCTGGCTCTCGGCTTCGCTTCTTATAACTACAGCTTTTATTTGTTATTGACTTGGTTGCCCAGCTATCTCTCCGTGACTCACCATGTGGACTTGCTCCATTCCGTCCTCTATACCAGCGCGCCATGGTTGTTCGCGACATTCACGGATTTGCTGGTAGGTGGATGGCTCGTCGATGCGCTCATTCAACGAGGCTGGAACCCGATTCGTGTACGCCAGGCTGTACTCATTGGAGGAACGGTTCTCGGCCTTGGAATATTTGGCGCCGCCACCGCGCACACACCGCTAGCTGCGCTGTTTTGGATCAGCCTATCTTTGGGTGGATTGGCTGCGGCCGCGCCGGTGGGATGGTCGATCCCTTCTTTGATCGCCCCGCGGGAAAGTGTCGGCACACTCGGCGGAATCATTAACTTTTGTAATCAGCTTTCGGCCATCGCCGCTCCGATTCTTACCGGATATATCGTTCAAGCAACGCATTCCTTCTCGGGAGCGTTCGTCGCCGCAGCTGCATTTTTGCTTCTGGGGATCGCGGGTTATGTATTTATGCTTGGGCGAATGGAGCCGATACCGGATCCGCTTTGAAACAAGAATAGTGTAGAATCGCCAGCCGTTGGTCACGACCTGATGACACTGCTGCCTTCTCGTTATTTGAGCGGTTGGGCGAGGTTGCCCACTGCGCTACGGGCCATCATCACGGGCATTCTGATGGCTCTCATCCCCGCCAACGTTTGGCCTTTATTGCTCCTCAACCTTGGCGTGCCGCTTGCTGCCGTCGTTGAAGTGGCATTCCTCGCGCTGTATGTATGGTGGGCGAGCGGCGGAGGTCCACCGCGTACGACGCAAGCCGCCCGCGCCACGGCGTTCCGTCGCGGCACCCCGACGCCCACGCAGTGGTCGTGGGGGCTTATCGCCGCCCTCTTCTTCGCGGTAAGTATTCATGCGTCAATTGTTTTGCTGTTCCGCATCGTGCCCTATCCGATGGCAACGTTCCGGCAGGGTTATGATTTTTCTTTCATTCCCTCGCTGCCCTTGAGATGGATTGCGGTCGTAGTCTCCGCGACCTCCACCGGGATTTGCGAAGAGACCGGTTTTCGTGGCTATATGCAGCGCCCGCTCGAACTGCGCCATGGCGCGCCGGTCGCGGTCCTGATCTCCTCACTCCTCTTCACGGCAGTGCATCTCACTAAAGGCTGGGCGATGGCTGGTATGGTTCCCATCGTGTTTGCCGCCGGGGTTTTGCTGGGACTTCTCGCCTGGTCCTCGGGATCGCTCATTTTCGGCATGATCGGCCATATCGTGATGGATATTGGGCTCTTTGCTTATTGGTGGACCGGTGTCGCCGGCAACTTTACCGCAAGACCGATCAGCGAGACGGGTCTGGATCAGTCTTTCCTCATCGCGTGCGCCGTGTTGGCGACGTCACTTCTTATCGTGTTGCTCTCGATATCGAAGCTTCGGAGAAAAACTCCGTCGACAGCGCGCAGCTAATGAGCAGCCGCATAATGCTTGCTGGTCTCTGTCCTTGAGTTAAACACCTCGAAACTTCCATCCTTCCACGCGGTCACTTTCAGATAGTTGCCAGCGTCCGGTCCGACAAGATTGGCGATAAATGGATCCGCTACATTGTGCTCTGTGCCGCCTTCCTTGGAAAAATGGACTTGCCAAAGATCTTCAAGACTAGGTGATTTCCTGATGATGTCCCAGGAACTGGGCGACCCGCCTTTGGTTTCTCCGTTGTCCATAATCGCCACACGCGGAGCAATACCGTGCACCAGTGCAGGACTACCGCTTTGGCTCCAGCCATGATGAGAAACGATGTAGATATCTACATGGCCAAGACGATTCAATGGACACATTAGCTCCATTTCTTTGTCCGAGGTGAGGTCGCCGAGATCCAGAATCCTGAGCTTGCCAAATGTGATCATCGCCCCCAAAGAGCGCAAGTTTTCGGTCTTGTCGGCGGGATATGGACTGGACGACTTACAGGCCAAATTTGTTGTGCCGGCTCCACGCAGAGGTTTTTTGATGAGAGCGCCGTCAGAGCTTACAATCTTCGCTTGAATGCCCCGAATAGGCAGATTATCTCCCGGTTTCGCGATGATGCGCTTGATATTGCCTTTTGCCAGGCAGCGCTGATAGTCCTGCCAGACTTGTTCTGTGGGCGCATCCGTATGCTCGCGGTTTTCTCCATGATCGATAACCGACCCTAGTGGAATTCTTGCAGCGAGCTGCGTGACTCCGCCGGCATGATCCTGGTGGTAGTGCGTCAGCAGAACAAAGTCAATCTTGCTGATGCCCGCTTTCCCCGCCGCAGCCACGATGCGATCCGCATCTCGCCCATCGTGACCCGGCCATCCGGTGTCGATCAGCAATGACTGGCCGGCAGGTGTGACGAACAATGTGGCTTGGCCTCCCTCGACGTCGACAAAATAGATTTGCAGTGTGCTGTGGCCTTGAGGTGTTCCCCACGCGAGCGATGCCGTGGGCAGCAGGAAAAGACTGAAGCTGCCTGCGAGGAAGAAAGCTCGCGCCGTGCGACAGTTCACCGCGACACCTTTACCAACACCACGCCGTGTTTGGGCACTTCAACGGTGTACGAGTCTCGCACTGTGCCAATTTCCTTGTGCTCCCAAAGATCACGCACTTTCGCCGGACCGTTAAGACTGATGGCTTTGAAATCCAGAGTCATCTTCAGGGGCGCTTCGCTCCGATTGAATAGACCGACAGCCTGGCTCTGATCGGCCAGCGGCTTTGCCCATATTTCCAACGGACCCTCTTCCCAAATCCGATGGCCCTGCATACCTTTCGAGTCCTGGTCAACAGCAAGGACGTCTCCGTTGGTGAGCATTTCTTTGGTCTCGGCAGTCATGCTTCTCAAGTCATTACCGGCAAGCAGCGGTGCGGCGAGTAAGGCCCACAATGCCATGTGGGTTCGATACTCGTCACGATCCATACCACCATTGCCGACTTCGAGCATGTCGGGATCGTTCCAGTGTCCAGGGCCGGCGAATTTCTCCAAGCCGTTCTGGCTGAATCCAATCAGCGACATGCTGTCGTACTTGTCGCTGATGTCCCCCGTCGTCCGCCAGAGGTTTCCAGTCTTCGGTCCCCAGCGCCAAGGCGCCTTAACACCCCAATTGCAGATGCTGAACACGATGGGCCGTCCGGCTTGTGCCAAGGCGTCACGAAACTTCACATACTGCACTTCCGGATCAAGTCCTTCGGAGTAACACCAATCCACCTTCACGTAATCCACTCCCCACGAAGCATACGTCTTGGCGTCCTGGAGTTCGTGATCGAAACTTCCGGGCCGCTTTTGGCAAGTCAATCGTCCGGCATCGGTATACACTCCGAGCTTCAACCCTTTGCCATGTACGTAATCGGCCAGGGCTTTGATACCACTGGGAAATCTGGTGAGGTCCGCAACAATGTTCCCTTGGGCATCGCGGCTGACTTGCCAGCAGTCATCAATATTGACGTATTGGTAGCCCGCCTCCCTAAGGCCACTGCTGACCATTGCGTCCGCCATTTCGCGGATTAGTTGTTCGCTCACCTCGCAAGCAAACTTGTTCCAACTGTTCCAGCCCATGGGCGGAGTCTGTGCCAGTTGCTGTGCCTGGGCGGTGCTATTCGTTGTGAAAGCAAGTGATGGCAGGAAAACTGCGATTAGCGCACATCGAAATATTCTCATTGTGCCCTCGGTGTTCCCCGTCCGGCGAACCGCTATGTTAAATGGTTTGACAGGCGACTAGAGCCATTCTTATATTCTGCGATGTTGACGCCCAATGGCGCCACCAGATCATGGATCAGACCGCCAGACCCGGTGTCTCAGCTACTTCTCCCGTGCAGGAAGCCGAAGCACTTGAGAAAAAGCTACGAGGAGGTTCCGCCCGTGCCGGCTATTTTCGCTGGGTCATTTGTACTTTGCTGTTGCTTGGAACCACCAAAAACTATATGGACCGCCAGGTCCTTGGCGTCCTCAAGACCACTCTTCAACACGACTTGGGCTGGAACGACATCGACTACGGGAATCTGGTCTTAGCATTCCAGGCTGCTTACGCGGTCGGCATGATATTGGTAGGAAGGCTGGTGGACCGCCTGGGCACGCGATTAGGTTATGCACTGGCGATGGCATTCTGGAGCCTGGCCTCGATGGGCCACGCCCTGGGAAATAGCTTCACCAGTTTTGTAATCGCTCGTTCCGCTCTTGGCTTCGGCGAGGCAGGGGTTTTCCCAGCTAGCATCAAGACCGTCGCGGAGTGGTTTCCGAAGAAAGAACGCGCCCTAGCCACGGGAATTTTCAATGCCGGAACCAACGCAGGAGCTATTGTCACGCCGTTGATAGTTCCCTGGATCGCCCTGCACTGGGGATGGCGTTGGGCATTCGTGATCACCGGGGCCCTGGGATTTGTTTGGCTCATTTTTTGGCTAGTGCTGTATCGCAAACCGGAGGAGCACTCCCGAGTCTCGAAAGCCGAACTGGCTTACATCCGCGGCGATCCATCCGAACCGAACAGGAAGATCAAATGGATTAGCCTGTTTCCGCATCGCCAGACGTGGGCGTTTGTAATGGGCAAGTTCATGACCGACCCCATCTGGTGGTTTTACCTGTTTTGGATACCGGACTTTCTCCAACGCAGGCATGGCTTGGCTTTGATCAAGATCGGTCCGCCGATCATGGTTATTTATTTGATCTCTGACGTGGGAAGTGTCGGGGGCGGGTGGCTCTCGTCGTGGCTGATTCACAGGGGAAAAAGTATCAACGCAGCTCGAAAGATTGCCATGTTAGTCTGCGCACTCTGTGTGGTCCCAATTGTCATTGCCTATCGAACCGATAATATGTGGGAAGCCGTTTTACTGATCGGGCTCGCTGCGGCGGGCCACCAGGGATTCTCTGCGAATCTCTTTACCTTGACGTCTGACATTTTTCCATCCCAGGCAGTCGGCTCAGTGGTGGGAATCGGAGGAATGGCGGGTGCCATTGGAGGGATGTTGATCGCAACCATCGTTGGCCACATCCTGCAATGGTCGGGCAGTTACATGGTACCTTTCTTCATTGCCGGCTCGGCATACTTGGTGGCATTGGCTACCATTCAGTTGCTGTCGCCCAAACTTGAGCCGGCCCGAATTACCTGAGGCAGATACATGGCACTGACAATCAGACCGAAGCAGGAATGCCGCTGGGACCTCGTTAGTCTCGGCGAGGTCATGCTGCGGTTCGATCCGGGCGACGGTCGAATTTCAACAACACGCCAGTTCGACGTGTGCGAAGGCGGCGGAGAATACAACGTAGCTCGCGGATTGAAGCGCTGCTTTGGTATGGACACCGCGCTCGTCAGCGCGTTCGCCAATGATCCTGTGGGAAGACTGCTTCAGGATCTCATCTACCAGGGAGGAGTCGATCAGTCGCTGGTGCGTTGGGTTGAGCACGACGGGGTGGGTCACGCGGCACGAAATGGCCTCAATTTCACGGAGCGCGGATTCGGAGTGCGGGCCGCCGTCGGATCCTACGATCGCGGACACACCGCGATTTCCCAACTCAAGCCCGGCGACATCGATTGGGATGAAGTTTTTGGAAAGCAGGGGGCGCGCTGGTTCCACACCGGTGGGATATTTTGTGCTCTTTCCCCCACGACTCCCGATGTTGCATTGGAAGCCATGCAAGCTGCAAAACGCCACCGCACAATCGTTTCCTACGATCTGAACTATCGTGCATCCTTATGGAAATCGAACGGAGGAAAGAAACAGGCTCAGGAAGTCAATCGCCGCATCGCACCATATGTGAATGCGATGCTGGGAAATGAAGAGGATTTCTCCGCCGCGCTCGGCTACCAGGTTCCAGGCATGGACGAACATCATTCAACGTTTGAAGTGGATGGTTTCAAGAAAATGATCAGCAAGGTCGTGAAAGATTACCCGTTCAGCGTGGTTGCGACCACTTTGCGAAAAGCAAAAACCGCTACCCAAAACGATTGGGGCGCGATCTGTTACTGCGATGGAAAGTTTTATCAGGCAAAGAATCGGGAAAACCTTGAAATCTTCGATCGCGTAGGCGGGGGTGATTCCTTTGCTTCCGGTCTGATTTATGGCTTCTTGAGTGGCAAAGATCCGCAGTGGGCTGTCGAATGCGGCGCCGCTCACGGCGCACTAGCGATGACTACGCCCGGAGATACCAGCATGGCCACTCTTCAGGAGGTCATCCAGGTGATGGAAGGCGTCGGGGCGCGCATCGCGCGTTGACCAGGAACATACGGCAGGTGAGATGAACAAGCAGAAGGTTCGCGATCGGATAGCAGAAATCGGCATAGTGCCGGTGGTCCGCGCGTCGTCCTCACGCGAGGCATTGATCGCGGCCGAGGCCGTTTGTCAGGGCGGAATCTCGATCGTGGAAATCACCATGACCGTGCCTGGCGCGGTCGAAGTGATTCGTGAACTCATCAAGAGCAGCGGTTCTGAAGTGCTGATCGGAGCCGGGACCGTACTTGACCCCGAGACAGCATGCCGTTGCCTGGATGCCGGGGCGCAGTTTCTCGTCAGCCCCGGATTGAATCTTCCAACGGTCGAATTCGCCGTTCGGGAAAAAGTATTGATCATAGCGGGTGCCTTGACCCCAACAGAGGTCATCACGGCATGGAACGCGGGCTCGGATTTCGTAAAGATTTTTCCCTGCGGCCAAGTCGGAGGGGCTAAGTACATCAAGGCTCTGAAAGGCCCGCTGCCACAAATTCCTCTCGTGCCCACCGGCGGCGTCAACCTGAATACGGCCGCCGAATTCATCGAGGCGGGGGCCGCTGCACTAGGAATTGGGGGCGAACTGGTACAGGCGGACGCCCTCAAATCGGGCAAGTCGCAAATCATCGTCGAAAACGCGCGCAAGTTCGTGGAAATCGTGAAACAGACTCGAACCCGCATGACTTCAAGAAATGCTGTCACTACGAGTTCAGTCTGACCAAATCATTGATTCACGCCACTCGCCAGGAAACCCCCATCGACAACCAATAGATGTCCAGTAATGAAGCTGGCCGCATCGGAGGCGAGAAACACACCAGCGCCTGCAAGCTCATCGAGTTTTCCAAACCGCTGCATGGGCGTGCGCATCAGAAATTCCCGGCCACGCTCAGTGCCGTGGAGCAGGGCGACATTTAAATCCGTAGGGAAAACGCCCGGAGCGATCGCATTCACACAAACCCCCGATCTTGCCCATTCGATGGCAAGCGACTTGGTCAGAGCAGCTACGCCGGCCTTGCTGGCACAGTACGCAGCCACTTCCTGGAGCGCGACAAACGACGCAATCGAGACAATGTTGATGATGCGGCCGTAACCACGCTCGACCATGTGTTTTCCGAACACGCGACAGGCCCGCAAGGTTCCCGTCAAGTTGGTTTCGAGAATCGCATTCCACTCTGAGTCCGGCAATTCCAACGTAGGCGTGCGTTTGGTGCGGCCAGCGGAGTTCACCAAAATCTGAACGCTACCAAATTTGTCGCGTACGGATTTCAGCAGCTGAGAGAGGCTGGCAATATCCGTCACGTCACAAGTCTGAGCCAGAGACCGCCGTCCCAGTCCCTCAACGTCTAACGCCGCACTACGCACCTGTTCGGCGCGACGACTGGAGGGAACAACATCGGCACCCGCCTGAGCAAGCGCCTTGGTGAGGGCAAGCCCGATGCCGCTGGTCCCGCCGATCACAACCGCGGTTTTGTTGGTGAGCTCAAGAAGAGGATGACCCATGAAGAAGTCCTTGACGGCAAGCTTCGCACGAAAGGCTGAATTATAAAGTCAGGACGGCATCATGGTTGGTTATGTCTTGCCGAATTTTTTTCTGAGTTTTTCGCTTTGACAACCAGAAGAGCCGCTTTTATAGTCCGCTACACTCGACTGTCAGTACCACCTGACCAACATTAGATGCCCCGATAGAAATGGACACCAGATCAGTTAGCCAATCAAAGCGGCCGCGAAATCTTCCTTCAGCAGACGCGCTGATCCCTAGTCAGATCGAACCCGTAGTAGAAGAAGTCTTGTCCTCGACTCCATTCATCGACGTTCACACCCACCTGTTTTCTCCTGCATTCGGCAAACTCGGTCTATGGGGAATCGACGAACTGCTGACTTACCACTATCTTGAGGCCGAGTTCTTTCGTTCGTCTGATATGCCGCCCGAGCGCTACTGGAAACTTTCCAAGCGAGAACAGGCCGATGCGATCTGGCAAGTTCTGTTTGTTGAGAATACGCCCATTTCGGAAGCCACTCGCGGAATCATCGCCGTTCTCAAAGCTTTCGAGCTACCTGCCGAAAGCGCTGACTTAGAGGAGGCGAGATCGTTTTTTAAAGCTCAACGGATCGAGTCGCACAGCCAACGGGTATTACAGATGGCTGGCGTAAGCACCGTGGCAATGACCAATGATCCGCTTGATCCCGAGGAACAATCGATCTGGATGAATGGGTTGAAGCCTCACCCGCGATTTCAATCGGTATTGCGGCTGGATCGAATTCTTTGCGACTGGGGCGGCCATTGGCAGCAACTGGCGAAGCAGGGTTATGCAGTAGATGCCCACGCGTCGGGGAAAACGGCAATTGAGATTCGCAGGTTTCTCTCTGACTGGCACGAGCGCATGCACCCGGTGTACATGGCGGTCTCGCTTCCTGATACCTTTCAGTTTCCGGAAGACACGATTCAAAGCAAGCTTCTCGCTGAAGCGGTGATCCCTTCATGCCGCGAATTGGATCTTCCCTTGTCTCTAATGATTGGGGTCCGTCGGCAGGTGAATCCGAGGCTTCATTTAGCCGGCGATGCGGTTGGAAGAGCTGACCTTGGCGCGTTGGAGAACCTGTGCAGGGCGTTTCCCGGCAATCGATTCCTGGTAAGCGTTCTAAGCCGCGAGAACCAGCACGAACTTTGCGTCTATGCTCGAAAATTTAATAACTTGATGCCCTTCGGATGCTGGTGGTTCCTCAATAATCCTTCGATTGCGGAAGAAATCACTCGAGAACGTATTGAAATGCTGGGAGCCAGCTTTATCCCCCAGCATTCGGATGCCCGCGTTCTGGAGCAGGTGATTTATAAATGGCAAAACACTCGCATGCTTCTGACGCGCTTACTGGCCAACAGCTATCGGCTGTTGTCCAACAACGGACGTGGCATCCGGCGCCAGGATATTCAGCACGATGTTACCCGGCTCTTCCGCTCGAATTTCGAAAAATGGACACGTTTGAATGCAACCGGTTCTTCCTTGTCCGATCTAAGGAAAGAGGGACATGAAAGCGACAAAGACCGGTAACGCCGAAACTTGCTTCGAGGTGAATACACAATGAACCGATTTTGGCTTTTATCTTTTTTGGCGATTCCCCTTCTATCCACGGTGGGTCAAGAGTCGGCACCAGCGGGTTTCGAACACTGGAGTGCTGCATCGCTGAAGCAAATTGGTCAAAGCTTGAATGAGCAGGCGGCAACTGATCCACATCATGTGGCAGTGAAACAGCTTTCCGATTTCCCTAACGAACTATTTCTGCTGGGTCGCAGGGAAGCTGACGGCCAAGTCGAATGGCACGAAACTCAGGCGGATGTGTTTGTAGTGCAATCTGGATCCGCAACGCTCCTTGTCGGTGGAACCATGGTGAATGGGGAAACTGTATCGCCAAATGAAAAGCGGAACGGCTCAATTCAAGGTGGTGTGCGACAGAAGCTCTCACCCGGAGACATCGTCCATATTCCCGCTCGCGTGCCACATCAGCTGCTGCTCGACGGTTCCCATGAATTCACGTATTTTGTGATCAAAGTAAAAGGTTACTAGGTCAAAATAATTGTGGGACTGGTCTGAGATTTGTCTATTTGCGGATCGGGGCGCCGACAGGCGGAGGAGAATGTTGAAAGCATCCACAAATGTTTCTAAAGGCTTGCTTGTCCTTTTAGCAATTGGAATCTCTGCATTTGCCGCCCATGCTCAGAATTTCCATAACGCTCCGGCATCCGTCAAAGAGCTAAAGAACCCCTACGAAGGCCAGCCACCGGCCGCCGCTAAGCGTCTTTTTCACCTCAAATGTGCACGATGTCACGGTGAGAATGGCGAGGGATCGGGCAACATCCCTTCTCTCACCAGCGAAAAAATCAAATCGGTAACCCCAGGCGAATTGTTTTGGTACATCACGAAAGGCGACATAAACGATGGCATGCCCTCTTGGGCAACTCTGCCAAAACGCCAAAGGTGGCAGATTGTTAACTACGTCAAATCGCTCGCGGCGTCGCCAGGTGAAGTCGAGAAGAGCAAAGCGGAAGCGCCTCAAGTCGCCGCAAACTTAAATCTGCCGCCGCCAGCGCCGCCATTCACTGACTTCCGATATGAGAAGCCTGGCAAGACTCGAAAGATTACAGTAAAAGATATCCCTCCTCCGCTCGCGACACCTTCATCGGGCAATGTGCCTAAAGTGGTGCCGCGTCCCGCAAATGCATGGCCGCAAGTTCCTCCCGGTTTTAAGGTGGAGCTGTATGCGTCCGGTCTGCAAGAGCCGCGACTGATTCGCAAGGCGCCCAATGGCGACATATTCCTCGCCGAAAGTATGGCCGGGGAAATCAAAATCTTTCGTGGAATCACCAGTGCAGGCAAGGCGGAACAAACTGCAGTTTTCGCCAGCGATCTTAAACGGCCTTTCGGCATCAACTTTTATCCGCCTGGGCCAGATCCGCAGTGGGTGTACGTCGCAAACATGAAGTCGGTCGTGCGCTTTCCCTATAAGAATGGCGATTTGAAGGCACGAGGCAGTGCGCAGCACATTGCGGACTTGCCGGGTGGCGAATACCACTGGACACGCGATATTCAATTCTCTCTTGATGGCAAGAAGATGTTTGTCTCAATCGGTTCTAATTCCAATGTCGACGATCCCGACTCGAGCCCGGGGGAGAAAAATACTGCCGACATTCTTCAATTCAACCCGGACGGCTCTGGGATGCGTGTTTACGCATCCGGCATCCGCAATCCTGTAGGACTTGCGATTCAGCCAAAGACGGGCGACTTGTGGTGTTCCACCAACGAACGCGATGGCCTGGGAGACAACGTCGTTCCCGACTACATCACACACGTGCAGGATGGCGGCTTTTACGGTTGGCCGTGGTGGTACATGGGCGGTCATCAGGATCCACGGCACAAGGGAAAACATCCTGAGTTGAAAGACAATGTCATCACGCCGGATGTCTTAGTGCATCCCCACAACGCATCGCTTGAGATGACGTTTTATGACGGCAAACAATTCCCCGCAGAATACCAGGGCGACATTTTTGCCGCGGAACATGGCTCGTGGAATAGGTCGGTCCGCGTGGGTTACGAACTAATTCGGGTTGCGCTGCATCAGACCGGAGGCGCGAGCGGCGAATACCAGGATTTCATGACTGGTTTCGTGATCGACAACAAGAACGTGTGGGGACGCCCGGTCGGGGTTGCAGTCGCGACCGACGGCTCGCTGCTTGTCACTGACGATGGCTCGAACTCCATTTGGCGCATCAGCTACACTGGAAAATGAACTTCTGTCGCGTGAGGGTTTTCAGCGACGCGCACCCGTGGATGTTGCCGCCACACGGTCATACAGATCGTTTGAGCTCGTCCTGCAAGGCAAGGTTCCGAATCAGCCGGTGGAGGTAATTCCGTTGCAAACCGAGGTTCTTCGCGGCCCTGGTGTAGTTGCCGTTAGCCTCGGCCAGAGCTGCGCGGATGAGCTGCCTCTTTGCTTCTCTTACTGCCGCATGGAAATGGCTGGCGGAACCGGCCTCGCCCGGTACGGCGTCCAGCACCGAATCCGGGAGATCTTCGGGCAATAGCAGGTCCGTCGAACCCAGAACCATAGCGTGCTCGATTGCATTTTCGAGTTCGCGCACATTGCCCGGCCAGTCGTAGTTCATTAGACATCCTTCAGCCGCGGTGGCAATGCCAAGCACTTTTCTGCCAACCTTAGCGCTGGATTTCTGAATGAAACGACTGGTCAGCAAAGGAATGTCTTCTTTATGCTCGCGGAGCGGCGGCAAGGATTTGGAAACGACGTTGAGCCGGTAATACAGATCGCGGCGGAAGAGTCCCTGTCCCGCAGCCTGCTCCAGATCTCGATTGGTAGCCGTAACCAAGCGAATATCCAGCCTCACTGGACGCGTTCCGCCCACACGGGTGAACTCATGCTCCTGGAGGACACGCAACAGCTTGGCCTGAAGCGCTGGAGCTAACTCACCAATCTCGTCGAGAAAAACAGTGCCGCCCTCGGCGACTTCGAGCTTGCCGCGGGTCTGCGCCGCTGCTCCGGTGAATGCGCCTTTCTCGTAACCGAAGAGCTCACTTTCCAGCAGCGTCTCAGTTATTGCCGCACAGTTGATGGCTACGAAGGGTTGTCGGCTGCGCGGGCTGTTCTGATGAATGGCACGCGCCACCAACTCCTTTCCGGTTCCGCTTTCCCCGAGAAGGAGAATGGTGGAGTCGCTGCGGGCAACTTTGGAAATGAATTGGTAGACCTCCCTCATCCGCCCGCTTTCACCCACCATCGCATGTTGAACGTTCGCCTCGTCCCGCAGTCGCTGGTTCTCTCTATCGAGCGCTTGCAGGTGGCGCGCGTTCTCCAGCACGGTTGCAGCAATGGCCGCGATAATTGCCAGCATGTGCAGGTGCCCCACATCGAAGCGAACGCCTTCGCTGCCGCTCTCCAGATAGATGAATCCAAGCGCGCGATCGAAGGCGATAAGCGGAGCCGCCATGGCCGAGCGTGGGGCTGCGCCTTCCGCGTCCTGTACTTCGTTGCTGAATATTGCAGAGCTTTCCGCCAGGACTCGATCACTCATCTGCTTACAAATGCGAAAAGGAGCCGACCCTTGGCACTTGTCCCAAAGCAGAACGCCCGGGAGCAACCCACCCGTGTCTTCGACTAGCACGATGGCTGCCCGCTCGGCCGGGATGACGTCCAGAATCAGCTCAAAGAGCGGGCGCTCGAGCCCAATCAGGCCGCGGATCGAGTTGAGGGCGCTGATAACTTTCAAAAGCCCGTGGACATCGCGCGCCATGCGTCCCGGCGATTCCAGTACGGAAGCCAATTTATCGGGCGCAAAGTAGAGGCCTTCCTCTCGCCGGAGTTGGACCACATTTGCGGGCACCAGCGCCGCATCCAATTGAATCCGCTCCGCGATGCATGGGGCTGGCTTCAAGAACTCTCCAAAACTCGTCGGATAACACACGTTAAAAAAATGCCAAAGAAATCAAACCTTAACTACTGTCTCGTCCGCGCTGATCTTATTGCTTTAAGGAGAAAATTCAAAGGATTCTTGGTTTGGAGGGCGAATGTATCCGATTTGGATAGCGCCTATTCTGAGCGGAGAGCGCAGCCTGCCTTCGCATACCGCGAATCTCTCAAGGCTCCTCTTCATTTTCAGAGTGTTGCCGCGAGAAGCCCCGACAAGAGAGGTCGTCCTGCCTTCGGTCACAAACCTGCTGACGTGATCGAGGGTCGACAAAGCGGCTCCTTTTTCCCGATGTTCCGATAGCGGTATCCAGGAAGGTCGGCGATGGCTACGACGGCAGCTAACAACAGCGACGGCTTCGAATGGCGTGCTCTCCTCGGCCCCACCCACGATTGGAGGGTGCCGGAATTGGAGTTCCGCAAGGAGCAATCGGGGCTGGAGGAACGGTGTGAGTTGTGCGGTGAGCCCATCGATCAGGACAAACCGTTTGTGACCAACTCCGCAGGTAAACAACCGATGCATATCTCCTGTCCAGGCGGGGAGCAGCCAGCCGCCGTTGGACTGCGACCATCGCACGGAATCTGGACGCGTCTGCGGCAGAGCTTCGTAAGTAGTTAGACTGCTTTTTTATGCAGGCCGGCGTGAGATTTCGCCGCAGAATCTGCTCGGGCAGGTGCCAAACGAGCTGGGCCGATCTCTGTTTGGACAAACCACGGACAACTGCAAGAATAGTTTGCGACGTCGGAGCACGTATCTGAATGGATACCCTGTATCACATCAGATAGTCTGCCGGGCTGTTGGAAATTCATCTACTCGGTAGGAACTCTCCGGTCCCAACCTCGCTCCACTTTGTCTTCCATAACTTACAAATAGATTTTTCTCTTGGCCGCTGCCATCACGCGATGGCACCGCGGATGCTTATGGTATAGCATGACCGCCTGCAGTCGAGGCAGTCGTGGAGGGTGGCCATGGCGACGCGTCCGGCAGGTATTCTGAATCGAACCGCAGATCGCAAGGGACATCTGGAGTTGCTGGTCGCTCTGATCGCTGTTCTGGGACTGAGCTTACAACCAGCTAGTGCGCAGAACTGTGGCGAATGCACAATCAGCGCGGTTGTGGAAACTCCAGTTTCCGCGACTGAGTGGACGCTCTCCAAGCAGGTGAACGAAGTCAACGTGCTCTTTCTGGCCTCACGTGATGGCAAGGCAACCGGCGACCTCTCTCAGAACGACGTTCTGGTTGAGGACGACGGCAAACCACCCGCAGCCATCCTGGGTTTTCGAACTGAGCATGAGCTCCCCTTGCGCGTCGGCATGGTGATTGATACCAGCAGTTCCGTGAATTCGCGTTTCCGCTTCGAGCAGGCCGCAGCCAGCCTATTTCTTCGCGAGGTTTTACAACGGGACGATGATCTGGCGTTCGTGATGGGTTTCGACAACTATTCCAAGGTTACGCAGGATTTCGTCCACGATGCGAAGCTACTGTCCCGAGGCGTCGAGCAACTGCACCCTGACGGAGGAACGGCGCTGTACGATGCAGTAAGCACGGCTTCCCAGAAACTGCAGCGTCGTCCAGAGAGCTTGGAAGGTGCTATCGATGCCGCTCAGCGAGCCGAGGTCACGATCTACGCAATAAGCACGAACTGGAATTCCGGGCAACTCGAGGGCGATTTGGGTAACAAGAATCTGCGCAGGTTAGCAGAACAGACTGGCGGGCGAGTGCTCATGCCGCCGAATCCCAAGGCGGTGACCAAGGCATTCGCGAAAATCGGCGAAGAATTGCGTAGCCGGTACGCCATTTCCTACAAGCCCGCAGATTTCGTGTCTGACGGCCACTATCGCAAAATCAAGATCCAAGCTCATCAAGCAGGAGAGAAGCTGCAGATTCGTGCCCGCAAAGGGTACTACGCCAGCTCGGCGTCCGGAATCAATGCGGCGTCCCACGATGCAGATAGTATCGTAACCCTTGCGTCGCGGTAGCAATGCCCAAAAGAGTCTAGTCGGAAATAGCTCAATCCACCCGCAACGGCGCCGCTATCAGAGGGGGAGGCCGTTGCGGCGCTTTTGGGCGTCAACGGTATTTTGGTAAACTACTGAAAAGTTCATGTAGGCGCGTAGCTCAGTTGGTTAGAGCGCTACCTTGACACGCTTCGAGCCAACGGAATACCAACAACTTACCGAACATTTTCGGGCACTTTCAGAGCATTTAGAGTACTGGGGAACGCTTATTGGCCCCAGATTGGCCCCATAAATTGCCATGCGAGCGTTCGGCAACCGCTTACTTTTTGACGGTAGCAATCAAGCATTCGCAGATGGCGATGGTAGCACCTGCAACACACCAAAAGACACGCCCCTTAATCAAATAAAAGTGACTTTTGCATGACCAGTTAAAGAAGTCGCCACTGCGCGTCGAGCGCGCAAAAATTGTATCCGCAACGATTTGTTGAGTGATAAGCATCGTCGCCAGAGCGCAGATGCAAGTGAAACCGCGCAACTGCCCGATCAGTCATCGACTGGTCCTTAATCCATAAGGAAAAAGTTGCCCGAAGGGGACGCGAGACTCTTAAGTAACCTCGACGAGTGCCGGGCTGCAGCGAATAATCTTCAGCATGGGCAAAACCTAGAAGCGAGCCTCATCCTGCCGAAGGACTCGCGATTAGAAACGGGCACACTCGGGCGAACCGGGTGCACCGCCCTCAAATTCAAAGTGGAACCCAGGACCGGCTGGCACGACCCGTGGGCGGATTGGTATTACTCCGGAATTCTCAAACATGCGAGCGTGTGGGAGAAACCTGACACGCCAGCGTGCGTCGTGGGCGGCAGGCCGGGCCATATCGTGAACGGGAAGCTGGTTCCGTTATTTCCAGATCCTCCGCCTCAGATCAGCTTCACACTCAATGGCTGCTTGCAGTTCGATAAGCCGGGCAAATATACCATCTCACTGACGTATCGGGCGCGCCAGCCGAATGGCGAAGGAGAGCGTTGGAACGAAGAAGCGACTGAATCGTTTGTAACGCTGCAAACGGATCCGATCGAGATCGAAGTCTTGCCTGAGTCTAGAGAGGCCAGTGAACACGCTGCGAAGGAACTGGTCGCTCAGATAGGTTATCCCTGGTTCGATGAGACTGTATTTCTCAATTTTCCTGATCAAGAACGTGTGGCTGAAGAATTGGAGGAGCAGCTACGAAAGCCTCAAAGTTCTATCTCTACCGATTTCTTGGATCTGCTGGCGTTCGTCAAAACGCGCTTGCAGCACCCTGAGCTTAGGGGTTCTGAGGTGAAGTCGAGGGGTGGCGCGCCGGTTTAGGTACGACCTAGCCGAGTCCGGCCCTTTCGTTTGCCGGTGCCTCAATAGTCGCACCATGCTGCGTTTCCACACCCCCCGCTTATCGAACTGGACAGGCGCAGTTAA
>WNGJ01000135.1_pt1 | contig 57327 bp, 31 predicted proteins | sample 5400611 | NCBI WGS metagenome assembly WNGJ01 (sample SAMN13153375, study PRJNA577476) | soil metagenome | isolation source: 40 cm soil or saprolite under Garry oak tree replicate 1 | place: USA:California | collected 2016-06-15 | reverse complement strand
TTGCCACGTTGTGTACTCAACCGGGGGAAATGCTTGGTAGAGTGCTCTTACAGTACGTTCTGCCCATTGGCGATGACTTTTCTCGTCCATTTGATCCTTTAGAACAGCTTGTACTAAACGATGTACTGTCAGGGTTTTAGCATCCGGATCACGACGAAGAAGAGAGAATTTGCGTAGTTCTTCAATGGAAGTATCTAGTTCAAATGGATTCATAGCAGCCAGTTGAAGCACGGGACCCAAATCTGCTGCACCTATTGTAATGATTTCCTCTGGAATATCATCAGGATAAAGAAATGAACAGAGACGAAGTAGTTCAGCAGCAGCGGAGTTAACCTGTTCAATCTTCTCGAAGGAGAGGGACCAGGTGGTGGCGACGGGTTCAGGATGGTCATATACAAGTCTACCGCGCCTATTCAGGAGATTGGATCGCTGTGATTGATAGATGTTCAGGTACCCTGATAAGCCACAAGCAGTTTCCTCGATGTAAGCTCCAGCTTGGTCGAGTGCCAGAGGGAGACAATCCACTGCCTTAGAAATTGCTTTCGCTTTAACCCAATCTACTTCAAGAATGTCGCTCGGTGGGGTATCTTTAGCAATGATTCTGGCTCGTCTGAGGAGAAACAGTGCGCCCTCTTCCATCTCCATTTTTTCGATTTCAATACAGTGGGCAATGCTTCCCACCGCTTGTGCACGTGTTGTCAGCAGGATATGGCCCTTGATTAATGAAGGGATGAAACTATTGACCATTGTTAGATCATCGGCGTTATCGAAGATGAGCAGCCAACCCGTGTTTGCTTCCAGCCAACGCTTAACCCCGGCAACGATGCGGTTCTGATCTTGCTCTTGCTTCTCAGCTAATTTCATCAGATCCGCGATGGTTACAAAGTCAGAGACCAGAGTCTCAGGTGAGTCAGCCTTGACCCATAGAATAGCTTGATAGTTGCTACGATATCGATAAGCGTATTCAATTGCAGTCTGTGTTTTACCGATGCCGCCTAAGCCACTGATGGCCTGTGGTTGAGTCAGTGCAGTCGCCTCACCTGTCGTGAGCGCGTCATGGAGTCGCTTAAGAACATCCTCACGACCAGTAAAGAAAAGGTTGCGTTGATAAGGTATATTCCATAAAGGTGATCGAATACTGGAGAGTGGCAACTGCTCGTTTAATAAGTCTAGTGGCGATTGTTGAGAAAGGTGTTGAGTTGATGCAGTCGTATGTGAACCATGAATACTAGAAGGAATGGGAAAAAGCCATTGGAAAAGGCCAATGACTACTCCGAGGATAGTGAGGATAGTAGAGCTTTGAATGATACCATGCAAGCTCAAAAACGTACCGATAGCAATTAAAAGAAGCGCAATAATGGTAATAACAAAGCGTATCCAAGGGAATGGCTTAAGCCTCCATCTCTGCCTTTGTTGCAATTTGGGCTGCCTTTCACGCGATGGCTGACTGATGCACTAGCCTTATCGGTACCAAACATACTTTTTCACAACCCGATGAGACTATAATACAATATAAGTAGAAATGTAAGATAGATACTTTTGATAGATTTTTTAGCGTTCATACTAAAACCCTTGCAAGCATGTGAATCTCATATGGAACTTGTAAATTGGGTGACTCATTTTGAATTACGTTTTTCCCTTATGAATAGATGTTAAGAAAGATTCATTCAATTGAAGAGGCATTAAGCTAAGCAATAACAATGCGGGAGATTGGACTTGACAATAATACAATCAAATTATATCAGCGTCTTTGGTGAAGTTGACGGGATCATAGAGCAGGCTATCCATGAGGGTGTATTCCCTGGAGCTACGCTGTGGGTAGGCTTGCAAGGTGAAACAATAAAATGCTCTGCTTATGGGAGAACTGCAGATAAGGCATATGGCATGTATAGTCCAATTGATGTGACCACTCAAACACTCTATGACTTGGCCTCATTAACAAAGGTTGTTGCGACCACATGGGCTATTATGCATTTAGTAGAGCGAGGGTTACTCAAATTATCGGATGCAGTCTCACGGTACATTCCACAGTTAGGTTCTAATCAACAAAAGGCATCCATAACAATTTGGCACATTCTTACTCATACTTCTGGTTTACCAGCTCCGGTCGGGCTTCATAGGCATTACCGAGGTAGAGATAACATCATAAAAGGAATCTGCAACCAGAATCTGGTATTCTCGCCAGGCACGCAATGCTTATATTGTGACTCTGGGTTCATCCTACTTGGAGAAATCGTACACATTCTTAGTTCATTTGAACTCGATGAGTATACAGATAGATACCTGTTCAAGGTGCTAGGAATGAAGGATACTATGTTTAATCCTCCTGAAACTGTTTGGGATCGAGTTGCACCGACTGAATACATGAAATATAGAGGCGGACTTGTGCTTGGCATAGTTCATGATGAGAATGCATGGGCTATGGATGGAGTTGCTGGACACGCTGGCCTATTCTCTACTGTTGAGGATTTAGCAAAATTTTGCAAAATGCTCTTGGGATTCGGTACGTTCGAAGATAAAAGAGTACTCGAGGTCAACAGTATCATGGAATTGAAAGCACTACATAATTGTTTTCCCGTTGAATCATTCGGTTTAGGTTGGATGATTAATAGGCCATATTTTATGGGGTTATTAGCTAATAACGACTCGTTCGGACATACTGGCTTTACAGGAACTTCTATGATAATCAATGCACAGACAGGCTTGGCTACTATCTTATTGTCCAACAGAGTATGCCCTACACGGGATGGACCTGATATTAGTACTTATAGACGAAAGGTAGCGGATGCTTTGTCAAAACTTTGTAGTGGTAGATAACATCTATACGAGCCAATCTTATCTTCAACCAACACCAGCTTGAGGTAGAAACATTGAGCCATGCACCAAATAGAGCAAGTGTTTCTACTCAAGACATCTAGAAATATACTTACCGAAGTTTACGAGCAGAAGGATCAATCTTGCTGACCCCCACTATTTAGGAAAACTCATCGGGAGAAATGTGCTGCATATTCCTAAAAATACTGAGTGCCATTGTTAAGTGGCAATAATGTCCATCTCCTATTATACGGATTCTGTATTTGTTTTAAGCCAGTCTTTAATAGCCGCTTGCAGATCTATAAGATGCCTTTGTGTAAAGCGCAGGTGTCGGTGTACTGGCATATCAATATTCACAACGAGATTTGCCTCATTCATAGTTGGTTCGAGATCCAGAATAAGCTCCGCTCTCTTGTTCTCATCTGTTTGGCAGGTATGTTCGAATTCTGCTGCACAGTTTGGACAAAGCGCCAGATGGTTAGCATCATACTCTTTCTCAAGCAGATCAATGTACTGGTAAGCTTCGAAGTATTCTTCCCCATTGGGAAGCCTGAACGGCATTGGTTGGTCGCATAATTGGCAGATCAGTTGACCCTCTTCATTGATATTATGGCTGCGGAGGTAGATTCTTGGCTTACTATATCCTGCTGAAATGCGCCTGTTTATAGTCACTGCTTTATAGATCTTCACATCTGTAGTGTGAGCCGCTTCTGCTGCCTTTTCTTGTCTTCGGATCGGATTGTTGGCGATGCTCGAAGGTAAGGCTGCCTTTGTTTGTTGCTGTTCGCACCAAGCACGAAAAGCTTCAAGATTGTGTAGAATAAGCGAGATATCCTCATGTGGTATGCCCAGTTTATCGGCTAGTTGTAACTCCTCAGCTTTTCTCATGCCTAATTTGATAACAAGTTCCTGTGCCTCCTGCGTATCCTTTTCAAAATCTTCTGGTAGGTCCGTTAGGAACAGTTCTTGGGGAACACAAAAGTATCCATCTTTATGAGGGAGCCACGCTTTCTGGCTACAAAGGTGTCCTATCGAAGAAAGCCTCTCTATCCTTCGCGGGTTGCTAAAATCTTGATGGGTTGATGTTTCTACAAACCCCTTGATGAGATGAAGGTGTTCAAGCAAGATATTCCAGAGCATTCGCGCTTTATTAGGGGTCATAAGATCGAGAGCATGTTGAAGTCCTTCTAAACTTGCACCAGGATCGAAGCGATGCAGGCCCCGTCGATGATCGCCGCGATCGTCCAGAATAATTACATACCCTGCATATCCTGTTGCCTTTCTCGCTTTTGGTTGTAGATGGTTCCGAATGTTTAAGTCATCACATAAAGATCCTGGGAGTGAGTCAGCTATAAACCAGGCTTGTTCGTTTCCCTCAAACCAGGTTAATAGTTCTTCTGTCGAACTATAGACTTCACAAGGAGCTTTCCATGCTCGTTCAGACGTTTCTGCATTGATCGCTCGGAGAAACTGCGTATTGTTGAGTTTAGTAATAAGCTCCTGTCCGACACGATGGCCTGTGCATTTTAGAGCCTCTTCAATACGTTGTAGATCGTGCTGATTGCGCCTCTCATCATCAAAGGCGACTTCACCTGCTTCATATGGTGGTAGTATAAAGCGCAGCACCTCATCAAGAATATCCGGCTCAGATAGACCGATTTCTCTTAGAAAAGCATAGACCGCATCATCTGCTAGCAAAGCCCTTTTTACGAGTGGAAACTTGCTCTCCCCTTCACAGAGGAGATAGGCATTTGGCGTTTCACTCCTTGTAAAGGACGACATCCTATTGAAAGGGGTGACGTGGCTGTTATCTTCAAGACGGAGAAGAGGTTTCGATTTGATGATATTTTTGAGACCTGGTTGTTTACTCAAAAAGATATAAAGCTTCATAAGCCATTCATCTGTTTGTTGCTCCAGAAATGGCGTTTCTAATTTTCGTACGAAAGCCTCTGGATCTATCACTTCAATCTGCAGGTCTTTGGTTAGGTAGCGATAAAGATCTGGTATTCTATCAGCCGTAATTTCTGCTGGTAACCATTGTAAGGGAGATAATGCGCCGTACAGTGAGGATAATTGCTGTTCATTTATCAAATCTCGAAGGTCTGCACTGCGTGCCAGCTTTCCCTGCGGTGCGCTGGCAAATGCTCCAATCATAGTAGGTAACAGAGGATGCTGTTGAAATAGCTTGAGTACCTGATCATATAATGGCAGAAATTGTGCGGATATATTCTCTTTGCGTATAGGGAGCAGGGATAAAAACTCAACGGTTAGTAAGCCGTCTACTTTTATTTGCTGTAAGCTCTCGCCAAGCAAAATAGCACACTCTTGTATTAACCTAATATTCGTATCATTGTCGATTTTGATATTTGCCCTGTTGTCGGTCAGTAAGAAAGGACCATGTACCCGAAAATTTAGTCCGGTTTCCTGCTCAGTAGGGAAGTAGACCGCCAATTTTTGGCCTGGTTCTGCTCTAATCTTTCCCATCTCGTCGAGTCTGAATGCTACACGTACGTCTAACTCCCTATCATCATCACTCAGACCTACATTTCTGGTAAACATGAGATAGTGTGCTACGCTCTTTCGAAGCTGTCCGTTTTCCCTACTTTCTCCAAATAATTCGTGTCGCGAGCCTTTTACCTCACGCAGGTATACTCCGTCGTCTGTTTCTGTTTGCCACTCTATCGATGCAAGGTTTTTCAAAAAAAGCATGGTCTCAAAACCTAAAGTGGATAATCTCTCCCTGATCTTTAAGTAGAGCGTACTTTCCTGCCCTTTGATGAATGGAAATATAAATTGGGTATTAAATTGATGGCCTTGCACAAAGTTTCCAGAGATGGCAACTGGCACTACTAAATGTTCGATAGCAAAGGCAAAAGGATTGTCCTCTAACAGAGTATAAATTTCCGGTCGATCCGTGATTTCGAAGACCGATTTGAAGCCAATACCGAAGCGGCCAATTTTATTGACCTCTTCTGTTTTATCACTGTTACCAATACCCGTAATGTTCTCCACATCAGCCCTGGTAAAGGGTTTGCCATTATGGCGAAATACAAGGTTATCGGCGGATAATGCAAACTGAGCTTCTGTTGCGTCCTGGTCCTCGGCGTTTTGCAGTAGTTCATAAACAAAATGCACAGGATCAGAATATTTTTCAACGGTTGAATGATGAATTCCCTTTTCAAACTTGTTCTCCTGCACACTATCATCAAATCTTTTGCGCATGAGCGAAAGCACTTCGAACCAGCTATCCATGATTTATGCTCCTTTTACCACAATGACGCCAAAAGCAACAGGTTGAGCGCTGATGTCAGCTCTTTGTGCAGCTTTATCGAGCTCATCCATACGCCGCTTGAAATCTGCTTCCGCGTTGACTATTTGCGCCTGCCGCATGCGCCTGATATTTTCTTCGTTTGCCTGGGCAAGCTGTGTGTGTAGTTGTGAGATGTTAGCCTGGTGACTCGTTTGAAGACTCTCTTTACGATACTGGGCGAGTTGTACATTGTATGTATTGTGGGCTTCTTGTGCAATATTCCATAAGCTATGATGGTATACATCAAGCTGATCAAAGACCGCTTGATCTGGTAATTGTATCTCTCCTGGCTGGACAGGTGAAGCATGCTCGAGCACATCAAGAAAGCGATCTGTTATTGTCTGGTCGTTACATATCGGTTGAAGTGTGACCTCTTCACGGATACCATGCTTTTGCCAGAGCCAGATGCCAAAATAATGTATTCCTGGAGTGAGGGAGGTATCCGCGACAGAAAAAGCTGTATAGAGAACCTCATTTTTCTTGAAGGTTTGAGCTGCCTGCTGGGCCAGCGGATGAATGGCATTGAGAAATGTTATCTCTCGCTTATCGGTGGCACAAGCGGCATCAAAGGTGATGGGAAGATAGGGAGAAGAGCCTTTCAGCCATTTTTCCCATTCACGGAAAACAGGAGAAAGCTGACGAGGGAGCTGCTGCAAATGGTGCAGCACAACATTGCGTGCCTCCTGGCTTAAACGTAGGCGTTTCTGTGGCTTTTCACCTAAAATATAGCTTTGCTCGGCTCCGCAAGTCTGCTCTAAATAATACTGGAGTAAGTTTTGTAACGCCCAGGGAGAAAGCCAGAAGCTTGTCACATTCTGTATCTCTCTTTCAAGTTGCTGTGCTGGTAAGCTGATACCGAATAAATCCTTTTGGCGTTCCTCGAGTGCGGCTTGTTCCTGCATAAGTCGAATATCGTTATCTGCGATCTGCTGGAGTCTTGTTTGAATTTCTTCTCTCGTGAGAGTCAGGTTTTCCGCAACCTCATGCAACTCGTGTGTTATACTACCAAGAATCTCTTCGCTTCCTCCTACTGCCTGGTGGAATATGCCGATCCGTAGAAGGCAGCGCTCATAAATGTCGGCATCCACCGTTCCGGGTGTAATGAGATTGTAGATGGCGACTGTTTCGCTTTTTTGCCCATAGCGGTCAATGCGCCCAATACGCTGCTCAATACGCATGGGATTCCAGGGTAAATCATAGTTTACCAGGCAATCACAAAACTGGTAATCGAGGCCCTCGCATCCTACCTCGGAGGAAAGCAACATATCGAGCGCTTCACTATCGTCTCTGGGACGGCTGAAGCGATCACGTAAGTTACGCCGATCTTCGTCAGGAGTATCTCCATGGATTAAGGCTACTCGAATGTTCTCTTTTTTCAAACCTTCAACTAAATAGAAGAGCGTATGGCGAAAACTGCTGAAAAGCAGTAATTTGTTATTGGGTAACTTCTGCTTATCGTGAACGATAGTAAACAGTGCTTCCAATTTAGGGTCATGCGCATCTAAATGATCTGCCAGTGCCAATACTGCAAAGATCTGCTCCTTGACAGGTTCCAGAGATACGAAAGAAGGATCAGAGAAAAATGCTCCTTCTTCATCGGCCTCTGTAAGTAACATCAGGTCAATATGGCGAGTGAGGATATCATGGAGGAGAGGAGATAGGCCATACAGGCAACTCGCCGCCTGGCGGCGGATGGTCGTCATCAGAAATTTAACATTGATATCCTCATGTGTACGACGCAAAATGTTTTGTTGCGTGGTGAGCAAAGTATCATGCAAGTGTTGTTGCTGGGGAGTAAAGAAAACGTTCACCGTTTCTGGTTTGCGTGTTGTAAAATTACCGATATCTCGTCTTCTCGTACGATTAATAAGGCGAGAAAAGGTATGTAATTGCTCCAGTTCATGAACACACGCAACCCTCCTCTGATCATTAAACTGTCCGGTTCTCAACTCCGTATGCAGTCGTTGAAAGGCCGGGTTGTTGCGTAAAAGCACCTGACCCCAAGGAATCTCGGCTGCTGCGGTCAGTGCGGCCAACGCTTGCTCTGACCAACCTGCTACATTTGCTCGCGCGACTTCTACCGCATGATTAATCAAGGGATTGGGCTCAGCCATATGATCGAAACTGCTTTTATCAAGGATGAGATCTGGGCGAAGTAATTGTAAGAGTACAAATAAATCATTCGTACCCATTTGAATAGGTGTAGCACTAAGAAAAATGACAGCTTCAGCTTGTTCACAAAAGTAGCGTACTCCTTGATGAGTGGCAGTGCTGGTATTACGCAGGTGATGCGCTTCATCCACAATAACGAGATCAAATTGTGGAGGTGGATTCAATTCAAGCAGCCCGATCACCCCTCTTTTGTTTCTCCTGGCATTATTGCCTGCTAAAAGCTCCTGATCGAAGAGGGAGAAGGGTAAGATCGCTTTTGCATACTGTTCAGGCCACGCTCCATCGAGATCGGTTTCTTTCATACAGTGCCGGAGAGTCGGCCCATCAAGATGAATGAATTGTTCATCAAAGCGTTTCATCTCTGTTTGCCATTTGCGTTCGGTTACCAGCGGCTTGGGGCAGATGATAAGCACGGAACGCACATCCTTACGAGCCTGTAGTTCGCGTAAGATAAGCCCGGCCTCAATCGTTTTACCCACACCGACCTCGTCCGCAATGAGGAGACGTGGTCGGTCTGAATGAATAAATTTGATCACAGGTCGAAATTGATAGGGCACATAGTTAACGCGAGCCGCATTTAAGGAATAAAGCGTTGCTAAGCTCGGGTGGTTAAGCTGTAAAGCTGCCATATATGCATGAAATACAGGAAGCGGGGTAATAGACAATGAAGGTGACGTGAGTTCATGGTGTTGGAGTTGGCTGGCATAATACGTGGATGGTGTGTTTTCTAAAAATACAAGATAACGATTTTCAGGGGTTCCAGGTAAAATGTTAATAATAGCACCAACACGAGTTGGGTCTGAACGTAGCGCAACAAGCTTTCCTATCGCAAACTCCCGGGAGGAAGAACGCGATGTATTCTCCTCAAGCGGAAGTTTATGTGCAAATACTGAGTTTTCTTGACTCTCGGTTTCTTCCATAAGGTGCTAATTCCCCTTACATAGCGCTTAAAAGGTTCAGATAATGTTACAGTATGGTAAAGGTGCTACTTTGTCAAGAATACAGCTTATCTTTGTTACGAATCAGTGATATTGTCAGAGCCAATTAAAACTCTCAAAGGAGGGAAACATGAATACAAATGGCCCACGAGCAATTGATCCAACACTACTTAAAATGTACGGATTTGCAACACTTGAGGAAACAGATATGGCAATACGTATAGCTATTACATATCTGGATCGTTTGATTCTCCAAAGAATACCCCGACCTAAACCGGGGGCTAATGGTACCTGGAGTCCACTTGTTATTACCCCTTTTTTAAAGCTTTGCCATGAACTAGTTGAAAAGGAATTAAAAATGATTGTCGCAGTATATCCTAGCTTTCAATGGTTATGGTATTTGCGACGCCTACCTACGCACGTCTTTAGTGGAGGATTAAAAACTACTTTTGGATATGATTCTATGTTGGCCGAAACCGTTACTGGATATGGCCGATCAAACAAACCGCTCTCGATACGTGATGGACAAATCGTATATGATATCAAACAGAAAGAAGTACGCCTTGTTCTCAAGCTTTGTGAATATGTCCGTTTTCTATCACAAATTCATGTACTGCTCAGATATGCTGGAAAAGGAGTCAATTTTCTTTTCACAGATCATGGCCTTCCAGAACAAATAGCGACAAGTGAACAAGAGGCTTCGATCCGCTTTTATGATACTCGTCTCGACCTTGGCACTCTACTATTCGGCAGCACAGGGACGGTCTTTTCATTAGAGGATAATAAAAACGATTCAAACGTAATCCTCGTTGCCAGTAGAACATCGGAGCCTGAATGGCAGCCTGGGATTTTTGGGACAATCGAAAAGTACTCCAGGGTAAATGTATTTCAACAGTTCAATTTAGGTATCATTTCCTTATCCGAATTAGCGCAATTCAATGAAGATCCACGTGTGCTAGCCTCCAATTGGATGAAACCGCCTGTAGGATCACTCCTACTTTTACTCTTGCTAGCAATTCCACTTATGACTTACATAAATGGGGCAATAATGGCAATTCAGCGTTATGGATATTTTGTATTGGCTCAAGCAAATTTTAAGAAGTTCATGAATGAACGACTCGAATGGGCTTCAACCCAAATTCAGCCGATTGTTCCTAATGTCACATTACCCTCAAATGCTCAGCAAATGCTGGATATCCTTGAGCAAAGCAAAGGTTCTCTTTGGCCGCTAAGACCGGGTCCACCGGTACGTCGCATGCAATCAAAGGTATGTATCGATCTCGAAGCTGCAACAATGCAACTCAATAATCTTCTCTACTTTTTCCCAACAGGTGGAAAACCTGATAACTTTCGAGGCCAACATTTTGAAATTGCCGTTCAAAAGATTATTGATGCTTCGTCTTGGTGTCCTCCCGAGAACATCAAGCGCATACGAGGACTACCTCTAAGGCATTCCAGCCGAGGAAAAAATGCTGTGACTGATATCGATGCGCTTGGAGTCAGGGAAGATATATTACTCATCGTGTCTTGCAAAAGTATTCCTTATTCGGAATATTACGATGCCGGAGATTATAGTGCTGTACGGAGTGCTATATCAACGATCCAGGAAGCCGTTAAACAGTGGAACGAAATCAAGACTTTTTTAGAGAGGAATCCGACGGGTAATAATTATGATCTTTCGGATTATCGACAAATCATTGCTGTCGTTTGTACACCTCATGTGTATTACGCCCCACTTGGTCAGCCAACGTATTTCATTGCTTCAGGACTATGTGCTGCAGTGTCCTACCAGGAATTAAAGACGTGGCTATCAGCGCCTGAACAAGAGTCGTTGGGTAATGCAAACATATCTTCGCAATGAGTCTTAGATATTAAGTAGTTTGATGATCAAAAATCACATCTTGCTTGCAATTGATTTTAAGGGAAGTTTCTGAGCTATTAAAAAATCGAGGCAAGTAAGGTCAAGCGACATAAGTGAATATAACGCAGCCACGTTCAATATCCCGACTTATAAAATCGCCATGCCACTACGGACAGAGAAGATAATGAAAGAGACTATCTAAGGAATAGCGAGGGTCTCTTCTTTGTAACCCAGCATCCAAACGGTATGACGCGTTACTTGCTGCTCAGACAAAACAACCAGTTGGTACTGACTATCTATCTCTTATGCTTTTATATTGTATAGTTACTGCTTACTATGTATAATAGATGACGTTTCCTGGAATGAGCGAGAAGGAGCCAAACTAGCTATGTAAAGTAAAAGATGCCTGTTGACCTCCTTGAAAAAACGATGATGTACTGGTGGCGAGGAGATCTTTGTTGTGAGCCTTATTTTGAACATCCCCGAACCGGGGCAGTTAGTGGACGTCCGGCAGCGTCGTTACGTGGTGGTTGATGTGTCCCAGGGGACACTTTCTTCTGATCTATTCAAACCCACGCAGAATCAGCACCTGATCTCGCTCGCCTCGGTGGAGGATGACGACCTCGGCGAGGAGCTCCAAGTCATCTGGGAGGTGGAGCCGGGCGTCAAAGTCACCGAAAGGAATGCACTCCCCGTTCCCGTCGGCTTCGATGCTCCCGAAAGGCTGGATACCTTTCTCAACGCGGTACGCTGGGGAGCTGTCTCAAGCGCTGACATCAAGTCTCTGCAAGCCCCTTTCCGTAGTGGCGTCGAGATGGAAGATTACCAGCTTGACCCGGTCGTGCGAGCCATCCAGATGCCGCGCGCCAATCTGCTGATCGCCGATGATGTCGGCCTGGGCAAGACCATTGAGGCGGGCCTGGTCTGCCAGGAGCTTATCATACGTCATCGTGCACGCAAGATACTAATTGTCTGCCCCGCCGCGCTGCAGGTACAGTGGCGCGACCAGATGCGCGACAAATTCGGCCTGGAATTTCGCATCGTCGATAGCACGCTTCTGAAAGATCTGCGCCGCCAGCGGGGGTTGCATGTCAACCCCTGGACGCACTTTCCCCGCCTCATTACCTCGATTGACTTCCTCAAGCGCGAGCGTCCGCTGCGCCTCTTCAGCGAAGTGCTGCCCGCGAGTGGCGAGCCGACCTACCCACGCAAATTTGACCTGCTCATCGTCGACGAGGCCCATAACGTCGCTCCATCCGGGAAGGGACAGTACGCCACGGACTCGCAGCGCACGCTTGCCTTGCGCCGCCTCGCTCCGCACTTTGAGCACAAGTTGTTTCTCTCAGCAACACCCCATAACGGCTACTCCGAGAGCTTTACCGCGCTCCTGGAACTGCTGGACAACCAGCGTCTCGCCAGGGGAGTCAAGGTCAACCGCGAACAACTGCACGCTGTCATGGTCCGCCGCCTCAAATCCGAACTGCCGCCTCGCTGGGATGGCACGCCGCGTTTTCCCAGGCGCGTGCTGGAACCCATCGAAGTAAACTACAACGCGGAGGAGCGTGATGCGCATCGCCTCTTGCAGGCGTATGCGTATTCGCGACTGGCGAAAACCTCTGACGAGGTAGAGAAATACGCCAGTGAGTTTGTGCTGAAGCTACTCAAGAAACGCCTCTTTTCCTCGCCGGAGGCATTTGCCACCACGCTGTGGCAGCACGAGCACTCACTGGCCAACGCGCGAAGGCGCAGTACATCGGCATTCAGGGCCAATATGGGCATCCTGCGCCGCCAGGTGGAGCAGGCCGAGGAGGAGACCGACAACGACGATGAACTGGAAGAGGCCAACGCCGTGGCCCTGGAGGCTGCCGCACCGCTCTTCCGCGAGCCGTCTGCCGAAGAAAAGCGTCTGCTGACACAGATGCGCGAGTGGGCTGCGATGGCTCGCACCCGTCCAGATAACAAAGCAGCCGAACTCATGAAGTGGTTGCACCGCACGATCAAACCCGGGGGCGCGTGGTCGATGCAGCGTGTGATCATCTTCACCGAGTATCGCGCCACCCAAAAGTGGCTGCATGACCTGCTGGAACGCGAGGGATTGGCTGAACCAGAACGCCTGCTCACGCTGTACGGGGGCATGAAAACTGACGATCGCGAAAGGATCAAAGCTGCTTTCCAGGCCGACCCTCGCGAATCGCAGGTGCGGATCCTGCTGGCAACGGATGCCGCCTCCGAGGGGATTGATCTGCAAAACCACTGCAGTCGCCTCATTCACTACGAAATACCCTGGAACCCCAATCGCCTGGAACAGCGCAACGGGCGTATAGACCGTCATGGCCAGCACGCCTCAGAGGTCAACATCTACCACTTTGTCAGCAGCAAGTTCCGCGATGCCCCGATGGGGGAAGACCTGAATGTTGGGGAACTGGATGATGACCTGGAATTTTTGATGCGAGCCGTGCGCAAGGTTGAGTCCATCCGAGAAGACCTGGGCAAGGTCGGCCCGGTGATTGCCGAGCAGGTGGAGGACGCCATGCTTGGGCGCAGGCGACAATTGGAGACGGGTTCTGCCGAGGAAAAGGCCGTGCCCCTGCGCAGCCTGTTGAAGTTCGAGCGAAAGCTAAAAGAGCAGATAGACAAATTGCACGACCAGTTGCAGGAAAGCCGGTACGAACTGCACCTGACGCCGGAGCATGTGCGGGCAGTGGTTGAGACCGCTCTGGAACTGGCAGGGCAACCACCGCTCTCGCGCATGATCTTACACGACCCCAACAGCGAGAAGCCGAGCATTGAAGTGTTCGCTGTTCCCGCACTGCGCGGAAGCTGGGCGGCATGCAAAGAGGGCCTGGAGCACCCTTTCACGCACCTTGATCGGCCCATCGTGTTTGACCACGATGCCGCCAGTGGACGAGACGATGTCGTCCTGGCTCACCTCAACCACCGGCTGGTCGCCATGTCGCTGCGCCTGCTGCGTGCAGAGGTCTGGTCGCCCGATAGCCAGTGTAAACTCTACCGCGTGACGGCGCGGGTGGTGCCGAGCGTCGTGCTGGACACTCCCGCCGTCATCGCCCATGGTAGGCTGCTGCTCCTGGGTGGCGATAATCAACGTCTGCACGAAGAACTGATTACCGCAGGCGGCTACCTGCGGCAGGGACGCTTCGCCCGCATGAATGTAGGACAGGTCCAGCAGGCATTGGAGGCAGCTCGTTCCGATGCGGTCTCGTCACAGATGCAGCAACGTTTGCAAGAACTCTGGCCAACGCACAGTGAGGCTCTGCTGCAGGCCCTTGAGACCCGCATGCGTGAGCGCACGAGCGGTCTGCAAAAATTCCTGGCGGAACGGGCAGAGAAAGAGATGAGCGATATCACCACCATTCTGACAGAACTGCGCAGCACGATCCTGGCCGAATTGCACCAGCCTGAGGTGGTGCAGTTGCAACTGGCTGGCTTTAGCACGGCAGAGTGGGAACAATTCGAGCGCAACATGTCTGCACTGGCTGAACGCGCTGAACAGATCGATGCCGAAATTGAGAAGGAACGAGCAAATATCCGCAGGCGTTTTGCCGATCCACAGCCGCGCCTCTTCCCGGTCGCAGTGACCTATCTTGTGCCTGAGCGCATGGCGCGCTAGAAAGGTACCCTGTATTATGTCCATTGCCCGTCAACACGCCGAGTGGATGTCACTTATCGAGGTCTCCGGCCCATTTCTCAGTATGCCGGTGCTGCTGAACATCTTTCCCCAGGGCCTGGAAAAGGACGAACAGGAGGCGGAGTTGCGGCGTGCACTGCGCATGGCCTATGATGAATGGGCCGATAACCAGGCGGGAATACGCCCCGAACTGGCAATTCACCTCGAGTGGCTGCGCTTCGTGCTGGCCAACATGCTGGAGATACCGCGAGAGATGCTAGCCGGGGGCCAGGCGTTACCACCCGGACTGCGGGCATATATGCCGGAACACGGCGAAACGCTGTTGCCGGACATGGCACTGATCTCTCCTGATGATCATCAGCCGCACCTGCTTATCAAGCTGTATCCGGCGGGGCAGGACCTGGACAAGTCCATCGCAGGTTTGCACTGGAAAGCCTCGCCCTCCACGCGCATGATGGAACTGCTGCGCCATACAGGGGTGCGGTTGGGGATGGTGACCAACGGCGAGCGCTGGATGCTGGTTGACGCGCCGCCCAACGAGACGACGGGCTTTGCCTCCTGGTACGCCGCCCTCTGGCTTGAGGAGCCGATCACACTGCGGGCCTTTCGCAGTCTGCTGGGCGTTCGGCGCTTCTTTGGCGTACCGGATGACGAGACCCTTGAGGTCATGCTCACCAAGAGTGCCAGCAATCAGCAGGAAGTCACTGACCAGCTGGGCTACCAGGTGCGCCTGGCCGTCGAAATGCTGGTGCAGTCGCTTGATCGTATTGACAAGGATAGGAACCGCAGACTGCTGAGGAATGTGACAGAAGCAGACCTTTATGAAGCAGCCCTGACGGTGATGATGCGGCTGGTCTTCCTGCTATCAGCCGAGGAACGCGGCCTCTTGCTGCTCGGCGAACTGCTCTATGATCGCAATTACGCCGTCTCCACCCTCCAAGCCCAGTTGCGCGAGCAGGCCGATCTGTCCGGTGAGGAAGTGTTGGAGCGGCGGCACGATGCCTGGAGCCGCCTGCTCGCTATCTTCCGCGTCGTCTACGGTGGCGTTGAGCATCAAGACATGCGTCTTCCCGCCTATGGAGGGCATCTTTTCGACCCTGACCGCTATCCGTTCTTAGAGGGGCGCTTGCTTGGCACCTCCTGGCGAGAGACGCCTGCTGAACCATTGGCGATCAACAACCGAACCGTGCTGCACTTGCTTGAAGCCTTGCAATTCCTCCAGGTGAAAGTGCCGGGAGGAGGCCCAACCGAGCGTCGCCGCCTCTCGTTTCGCGCCCTGGATATCGAGCAAATCGGCCACGTCTATGAGGGCCTGTTGGACCACAATGCCCGTAGAGCAACGACACCCGTATTGGGTCTGTTCGGATCGCTAGCCAACGAAAGCGAAGTGGCGTTGGATACGTTAGAGGAACTAGCTGCAAAAAGCGAGCAAGTCTTCTCTGCATTCCTGGAAGAGAAAACGGGTCGCACCCTCAATGCCATCAAGAATGCCCTGACGATCTCGCCCATGCCCAAACGCTTTAGCCGCGCGGATTTGATGGCAGCCTGTGATAACAACCCGGCGTTGTTTGAGCGCGTGCTGCCCTTCGCCGGGCTGCTGCGCACAGACACCTTCGACAAGCCCGTCGTCATCACAGCCGATTCGGTCTACGTCACACAGGGCAGTGACCGCCGCACTACGGGAACACACTACACCCCGCGCAGCCTGACCGAACCGATGGTGCAGCACACCCTCGACCCGCTGGTCTACATCGGCCCGGCGGAGGGCAAGCCGCCGGAAGAGTGGCAACTGCGTCCGGCAGCGGAGATCCTCGACCTGAAGGTCTGCGACATGGCGATGGGATCGGGCGCCTTCCTGGTACAAGTCTGCCGCTACCTCTCCGAAAAGCTGGTGGAGGCCTGGGAAAACGCCGAGCAAAGCCTGCCGGATAAGCCACAGATCACGCCGGAGGGGCGGCCCTCAACAGGAGCTATACATGAGACTCTGCTGCCCAGAGACCTGGACGAACGCCTCGCCATCGCTATGCGGCTGGTCAGCGAACGCTGCGTCTACGGCGTGGACAAGAACCCGCTCGCCGTCGAGATGGCCAAGCTCTCGCTCTGGCTCATCACCCTCAACAAGAATCGACCCTTTACCTTCCTCGACCACGCCCTGCGCTGCGGCGACTCGCTTCTTGGCGTCAACTTGCGCCAGCTCACTACCTGGTCAATGGACAACTTCCAGGAAACGGGCAAGCTCCGCCAGATGACCTGGTTTGAACCGGCCATCACCCGCGCCCTCGACACCGCCCTTAAACTGCGCCGCCAGATCAGCGGCATGCAGGAACTCGACGTACATGACATCGAAGCCAAAGCTCGCCTCTTAGCCGAGGCCGAAGAGGCCATGGAACTTGTCAAAATGGGAGCCGACCTGCTCATCGCCACCGCCTTGAGTGGCTCGAAACGCAGAGACCTGCTCGAGGGCACCATCCACGTCCGCTACACCATGTTGGTAGGTGTCTTTGAGGACGGCCGCCGCGAGCAATTTACCGAGGCACACCAAGAAAAGCTCAGACAAGATTTTATGGCAATGCGTGAGGAGGTTGACGAGCTATTGAAGGGGCGGCGTCCTTTCCACTGGCCACTTGAGTTTCCTGAGGTGTTTGTCGGTGGTTTGGAAGAAGAGAGAGGGCTTGCGGGGATTGTAAGCAATCCGCCTTTTCAGGGAGGCAAGATGATTACAGGTTCACTTGGTACTGATTACCGCGAGTACTTAGTAGAGTACTTGGGACAGGGTAAGCGAGGTCATGCCGATTTGTGCGCCTATTTCTTCCTAAGAGCGGGTCGGTTGGTACATCAGGGAGGATATTGTGGACTGTTGGCAACCAATACTATTGCCCAAGGTGATACCCGCGAGGTTGGATTAGATCAGATGATTGCAGGAGGTTGGACAATACTTCGTGGGGTGCCTAGCCGTATATGGCCAGGCAATGCTACGGTGCATATCGCTCATGTATGGTTGAGAAACGGTGAATGGCAAGGACTGTATCAACTTGATGAAAAACCAGTAGATGGTATTTCACCTTTCCTGACACCAAAGAACGCTGTACAAGAGAATCCATATCCTCTACTTGCCAACACAAATAAAGCTTTCGTAGGCTCTTATGTCTTAGGGATGGGGTTTGTATTGGAACCAGAAGTAGCATTGTCCTTAATTGAGAAAGATCCACGTAATCAAGACGTATTATTCCCCTATCTGAATGGCAAGGAGTTGAACACTTTTCCTAGCTGGTCGCCAAGCCGTTGGATAATCAATTTCCACAATTGGTCACTGGAACGGGCTGAAACCTATCCCGACTGTATGAAGATTGTGCGAGAGAGAGTTAAGCCGGAACGGGATCTTTTGGGGCTGAAAACGGATGCTTCTGCAAGGGGATATGCTAAGTTGTGGTGGCAATATGGCAGAAGAGCTATCGATCTTTATATCAATATAACGGGGATGAGACGTGTGTTGGCTATAGCATTAACAAGCCGCACATGTGCTTTCGCTTTTGTATCTAGCGAAATAGTGTTTTCTCATGCAACAGGGGTATTTGCTTTTGATAGTGCCCAATACTTAGCACTGTTGCAATCATCATTTCATACTGAGTGGGCATTTACTTATGGATCATCAATGAAAGGAGATTTACGCTATACTCCCTCCGATTGCTTCGAAACCTTCCCTTTCCCTAACGATTTGCAATCTCTTAATGATATTGGGAAAAGGTATGATCAACAACGCCAATCCATAATGCTTTCTCGACAAGAAGGCCTCACCAAAACCTACAATCGTTTCCACGATCCCCAGGAAATAGCAGAGGACATAGTGCAGTTGCGAGCCTTACACAAAGAAATGGATGAAGTGGTAGCGAGGACGTATAGATGGGATGACCTGGACCTGGGTCATGGCTTTCATGAGACGAAGCAGGGGGTGAAGTATACGATCAACGAGGAGGCGAGAAGAGAGGTGCTGGGCAGGTTGTTGAAGCTGAATCATGAGCGGTACGCGGAGGAGGTGGCGATGGGGCTGCATGAGAAGGGGGTGAAGAAGGGGAAAGGAAAACAGGCGACTAAGGGAAGCAAAGATAGGAAGGGGACTGATAAGAACTTAGATCAGCAGGCGATCTCACCCGCTCAGGAGACGTTGTTTGGTTGATAATGGGGGAATAGAAGGCAAATTAGCATGAAGTTATTTGATGATAGTGTACGAACATACGAAGGGCTTAGGGAGCCACGAGAATCTATCTATCAATTTTTGAATCGTTCTGCTCGCCTAGAGTATGAGGAAACACGAAACCTTTTAGAAAGATGGTTTCAGGATTATCCCGAACCTTATAAGTTAAACCTGAGCAAGGAATTTCGTTCAAAACCTGATAAGCAGCATTTAGGAGCATTCTTCGAACTGTACTGTTATTCACTGTTTTGTGTTCAAGGATTTGATATCAAGCCACAACAGGTAGTTGACAAAATGAAAGGAAATCCTGTTGATTTTCTTATAAAGTCTGCCAATACTCCACTTCTCTATCTGGAAGCGACAATTGCGGCGGATTCAGATAAAGCATCGATAAGTCAAAAAATATTATGGCAACTACATGATGTACTCAGTACTATTCATGAACCGAATTTTTTGATAGAGATAAATGTTGAACGTGAGTCAACACATATACTGCCAATTAAAAAGATGCGCTCGGACCTTCAAGGATGGCTTCAAAAGCTTGATCCCAATGAAATAATCAGGAAGAGGACGGTATTAGAACACGATGCCTTACCCCATTGTTACTATGAACATAATGGATGGAAAATTGTTTTCTATGCTATTCCCCGATCAATAGATGGTCAAGGTCAAGCTAAAAAAACGGTTGTCTATCAACTTTCAGAAGCAGGAAAGGTTGAGGAAGAGAACTCTTTACGTGATGCACTTGAAACGAAGGCAAAGAAGTATGGGAATTTTGAGCTTCCATTTGTGATTGCTGTCGATGTCCTGGCAACAGATTCTTTTGGAACTGATATTGGAGAAATACTCTTCGGTAAGGAAGTGATACTTTTCGATAGGCAATCGGAAGACTTTTCTCTGACACGTTCTCCTCTACTACCAGATCGTCCATCTGAAGAGAATGGCTTCTGGCGTGCTCGAAAAAGAGCGCGCAATCAACAAGTAAGTGCATTACTTCTTGTAGAGGATTTGATGCCATGGTCTGTTGCCCGTAAAACGCCAGTATTGTGGCATAATCCATGGGCTGAAAGGCCTCTTGATCCGAATATTTGGCAAGGGCCGCAAATGATACCCAATATGGATGCGCCAGAGCCATATATGCAAGAGAGGGCCGGTAAGAAAGGGCATGAGATTTTTCATCTACAACCAGGAGGAGAGAATACATGACCACCGAATGGCGTATCACCCAAAAACCCGACTTTTTTAAGGCATTGCTGGCGTTGCCTCCAAAAGAGACCCACCAGGTGCTGGAAAAAATCAATCTTCTGGCGCAGGATCCAACACCGGATGCGAAGGTTAAGAAGCAACTCAAGTACCTGAACGGCAGGCTTCATCGCATCCGTAGCGGTGATTACCGCATCTTCTACACCTTCGAACAGCCCTATATCAGCATCCTGGCTCTGCGCCGCCGGGATGACGATACCTACGACGAGGATATGGATGTCGAATTTCTCGGCGGGCTTGACCCACACTTCGATGAGGCGCAAGCGGCCAGGGTTGCACAGCCCGATTGGGAGCAGATTCTCGCACCAAAGGAACCCGAGAAAAAGCCGCTGCCGGAACCAATCACGGTGGGATTGCTGGCAGACCTCAATGTTCCCAAGGTATGCCATGCTCGGCTTCTGCACATTCAGACACGAGAGGACCTGCTGGAATGTCCCGGTGTTCCGGATGATTATTTGCTGAATATCGATGAGTACATGTTTGAGCGGCCCCTCGCCCAGGTATTGCAACAGCCGGACTACCTCTTGAACGATGTGAACGATTTGCTACGGTACAAAGAGGGTGAACTGCTGGCCTTTCTGCTGAAGATATCTCCCGAACAGGAAAAGTACGTCACCTGGGGGATGAATGCCAGCGGCCCAACGCTCCTCAAGGGCGGCCCTGGCACGGGCAAGAGCACGATTGCACTCTATCGCGCGCGCTCATTAGTACAGGAGTTACGCAAGAAAGGACGCGACGAGTTCCGCATCCTCTTCACCACCTATACCAATGCCCTTGTCAATTCATCGAAACAACTGTTAGGGCAACTGCTCGGCGATGATGTAAAGTATGTCGAGGTGCAGACGGCGGACAGAATCGTCGTAACGCTTCTAGGCCAGGCAGGAATAGCCCCAAAGTTTATAGATCAGGGGGAATTCAATACTCTCCTGCGCCAGGCGATAAAAGTCACCCAATTCGAGGGGAATGCAGTACAACAGCAGGCACAGCGGCAAACGGTTGAACGGCTCAGTATTGACTACCTTCATCAGGAAATCAACCAGGTCATCGTGGCGCGACAGATCAGCTCTTTAGAGGAATATCAGGCAGCATCGCGTCCAGGTCGCAAAGTCCGTCTCAACGCACTCCAGAGGAAGGCGATCTGGAGGGTACATGAGACTCTTCAGCGACTCTTGAAGCAGCAAGGCAAAGAGACCTGGCGTCAGGCGAGAGCTATGGCAGAGGAATGCGTGGCAAAAGGTATAGTGAGTCTCGCCTATGACGCAGTGGTGATTGACGAAGCGCAAGACCTTGACCCCAGCGCGTTGCGGCTGCTGGTGCGCCTGTGCGATAAGCCGAACCGCATCTTTATCACTGCCGATGCCAACCAGTCCATCTACGGCAGCGGCTTCAACTGGGCCGATGTGCATGAAAGTCTGCGCTTCCAGGGACGCACCAATATTTTACATGCCAACTATCGCTCAACCCGCGAGATCGGCGAGGCAGCTCAATCCTACCTGGCAGGAGGGGCATTGGATACGGAACAGGTAGAGCATATTTACATGAACAGCGGACCTACGCCCGCGATACGAGCGGTTCGCAATGGAGGCGATGAAGTACAACTGCTTTCGCGCTTCTTGCCTGCAGGGGTACGGGAGTTCAGGCTCGCCATTGGTTCTTGTGCCGTTCTTTGCCCAACGATCAAAGCCGGGAAAGCTATAGCTGCTGAGCTATCACAGCGGGGCATAGAAGCCACCTTCATGTCGGGGCAAGAGTTGAACCTATCCAGACCAGGAGTAAAGGTACTTACACTCAACTCAGCGAAAGGACTGGAATTCCCCATCGTCGCCTTATCAGGTTTTATCAATAGCGGGTGGTATGGAAGTGGGCTTGCAAATGTAGGAGCGGAAGAGCGGGAAGAGTTTCTCGCAACGGATCGACGCACTATGTTTGTCGGCATGACCCGCGCAATGCGTGCTTTGCTTATTACAGTACCTGCCCAGACACAATCACCATTGCTCCAGGGCTTTGATGGAATGTACTGGAATCTTGGATAGTGTGTGCACCCGAGAATCGTGCTATTCCCACGTATATCGTGGACTACCGTAGAAAAAGTTATTCCGGTACATCCACAAGAAGCATCAACCGGAGGGGGAAGACAGTATGACAAATCATGTTTCGGCAAGAGTAGCATGGCATATGGATGGTTGGAACGGCCACATTTGTCGCAATCCTGCTGCTAATACTTATTGTGTTGGACCGCATTCGTATCCAGGGACGAAGATTGCAGAGGAACGCATCCTGGAATGGGAGCAGGCTCATAGTGGCCGCTGCTGCTCAGAACTGGACAACATTCCTCCCTGTATTTACAGTATCAACGCTTTTGGTACAAAGCCGCTCACTGCTTTCTCGGACCCGCCAAAGTTCTTTAAAGACGGTTCAAGGCAGCGGCGGTGGAATTTGCCACCTGCAACCGTTTGTGTCTGGCCCTATGAAGAAATGTTTCTTGAGGAAGTAAAAAAGCAGGGTGGAACCTTCGACTATGATAAACGTCTCGAAAGAGCGCGGAACTACTTCTCCCAGGTCGAAAAAGATCGTAGCCTCATATTTTACTATGCTAACTATAGTAACCCCTTCAATGAGGAGGATAGCCGGAGCTATGTACTTGTTGGCTTATCACGCGTGAAAAAGATAGGCGAGATCATGTTCTACGAGAACTGCTCGCCCGAAACGAAACAGAAGTTCGGCGGTGGATTTATATGGCAGTGCAATCTCACCTCACACTATCCAGACCAGGGCTTTCGTATGCCATATCACCTCTATTTGGACAAACCTGAGGTATTGGATAAGATTCTTCTTGTACCAGATAACCCGCGCAACTTTAAGTATGCGACTCGTGTCATTTCCGATGATGATGCACTGGACCTTGTCGAGAAGTTTTTAGAGGTTGCCAGTACTTTGCAAGACCTGGGCGATACCTGCGAGAACTGGTCGGTGCGAATAGGCTGGTTGCAGGTGTTGATTGGAGAATTGTGGCAGAGCCGTGGGCTCTATCCCGGACTGCTAGCGGTTCTTGAGTACCTGGACTTCAAGGAGGCTGTACCATACTTTAAGCAGCAAACTGATGTCGGAGATGAGCAGGATGCCAAAAACGCATTATTTGCCTACCTTGATGGGCGAAGAACATCTATTGCCGGCTTCACGCTTTCGGGCGAGAAGATGAAAAGAGTATTGCGCCAGTGGCAACTGAAGACGGAAGACGAACAGCGCCTTCTGCGTGACGTGCTTCCGCGCTATGGCCTGCGTGCTGGCCAGATACAGCGCATCCTCTCCTCTGATAGAGCAGCAAATAGTATTGATGCCTCCCTGCCATCAATTGCAGAGAATCCCTACATTATAAGCGAGCAGTTCATTGGGGATGGGCCCGACGATACCATTCCTTTTACCAAAATTGATCATGGTGTCTATCCATCTCCAGAACTCGGCGGCGCGTCCGTGTTTCCTGATACGGATGATGCTCATCGCCTGCGAGCCTTATGCGTCGAACAGCTCAGGAGAGAAGAGAAAGACGCTTTTGTAGCAGCCTCACAGGTCATTCATGCACTCAACCACAAGTTGAGCTTTCTCCCTGAGTGGAAACGACACCAATTTACAGAGCGATACCTCGAAGTCGAGAAAGATGAACTTTCCGGAGCATTGACGTTTCGTGAAGAGGATGGGCGTCAGTACCTCTATCTTAAATCTGTTTTTGAAGCTGAGAGAAGTATTGAAAAACAGATCCGGGCACTGGCCAGGCGTCCAGATATCCGTTTCAAAATGCCCCTCACCGAGAGTCAATGGTACAACTACCTGTACAGCGAAACGAGTTCGCTTGCGGAGCGGAACCCAAAGCAGTATGATGAGGCGATTCGGGGGCAGGTTGAGGTCTGCCAAAGGATTTTTGTGCGACCTGTCTGTGTGCTTTCTGGTGCTGCGGGTACTGGAAAAACGACGGTGATTAAGGCTTTGATCCAGGGTATCGATAAGGCCCATGGGGCGGGTACCTCGTTCCAATTACTTGCACCGACAGGGAAAGCCGCTGATCGCCTCCGCGAAGCTACAGAGAAGCCCGCCGCTACCATCCATTCGTTCCTGGCTCAGCACCACTGGCTTAACGCAAATATGACGTACAAGCGAGAAGGTGGTGTGAAGGAAGACAAGTTTCTGACTTATATCATCGATGAGGCTTCGATGTTAGATCTAGAGCTCATTTCTGCTCTCTTTCGGGCCATTAACTGGGCATCTGTACAGCGCTTAATCTTTGTTGGTGACCCAAATCAGCTCCCGCCAATCGGACGCGGTCGTGTTTTTGCTGATTTGATTGATTGGCTCCTGGAGTCCAATCCTGAAAGCGTTGGTTTCTTGGAAACCAATATTCGCCAGATGGAAAACCGCCTCAAGGGTGAGGGTACGGGCATTCTTGAACTTGCATCGCTCTACATGCGCACCAGGCAAACCCCTGAGAAGGATGAGGGAGCTCAGGCCCACGCAGAGGAAATACTGCGCCGGGTGCAGGAGGGTGGCGACATTGACAAGGACTTGCGCGTCATGTACTGGAAGGACCCTGATGAACTCGCTCAAAAGCTGACTGAAACTATTGTCGCCGACATGGAGAAGGATACGGGCCAATCGTTCGATGTATCACGTCCCTTTGAGCTTTGGAATGCAGCATTCAAGCAGAATGGCGACTCGCGACCAGAATACCAGCAGGTTATCTCGCCCTACCGTGGTGATCTATTTGGTATAGAACATATCAACGAAGTTCTCCAAAAGCACGCCCATGGTGCATCAAATCGTGGCAGCTTAGCGGGAATTACGTTGTTTGATAAAGTGATACAGGTTATTAACCGCTCGAAGTCCACCTCTATCTATGGATATAATACAAAGACGAAGAAAAGGGAGCAGCTTGAGGTCTACAATGGCGAGCTGGGTTTCGTAAAGCCCCATGCGTACGATAAGAATAACTGGACTTGGCCCAACTTCCGCATAAACCGCTTCCAGGTAACTTTTTCTCATAAAGAGTATTTCTGGGCGGAATATACATCGGAGAGCCAGGTGGAAGAGAACCTGGAGCTTGCCTACGCCATTTCGGTGCATAAATCCCAGGGCAGCGAATTTGAACGGGTCTACTTTATTCTTCCCAAAGATAAAGTAGCATTATTATCCCGCGAACTGTTCTATACTGGCATGACACGTGCACGAAGACATTGTACTATTTTAGTTCAGGAGGATATATCACCACTCTTGAGTATGCGGCGACCGGAAAAGTCGCATTTGGTCGGCATCAACGCATCGCTGTTTTCCTTCCATCCCATACCGGACGAGATGCGCACGATGCGGGAATGGTATGTAGAGGGGAAAATACATCAGACCCTCGCCGATATTATGGTGCGCTCGAAATCGGAAGTTATTATCGCAAATATGCTCGCTGAGCGAGAGATACCGTTTCAGTATGAAGTGCCTCTCTATGCGCCAGATGGAACGTTCTATCTCCCCGATTTCACCGTTACCTGGGCGGGAGAAGCATGGTATTGGGAGCATCTCGGTCGCCTGGATAATGATGAGTACCGTCATCACTGGGAAACAAAGCAAGCCTGGTATGATAAGTTCTTTCCGGGCCGCCTTGTTACAACCCGGGAAGCAGGAACATTAAGCAAGGATGCTGAAACACTCATTGAAGAGTATTTCTCATAGAAAAGATGGGTAACGTGTTCGTGAATGTAATCAACTTACCTCAAGTACTTCCGGGCGAACTCGACCTGGAAGCCACCAACCGTAGCTTACTATCAGGCGAAGTGACTTTGAATTGGAGCCAGGTTGAAGATGCCCCTCAGGTCCATCTCGCGGTTTTGCTTGCTGGCCTGGATCTGGTTGAGCACAGTGAGGTACTCGGTATCGAAACTGTACCTGATAGCCTATCCGATGTTGTTCTACTCACCCTCTCCGGGTCAGAAAGCCAATCTCCTCATCGCAGTGAGCGCAAGCGACCTGTGAACAATAGTGTTGTTCCTGCCACCTGGGCATCCGAACAGCAGGCGGACCTGAATGGGGCTGCTCCTGTCAATAAGGAGGAACAGTTACGAACTGCACAGCCCATACCATTACCTCCGAGCTCCATCCTTCAACCGCTCTCGCCATCAGCCTTGCGCCATGAGTTGGAACGGCTGGTGCTGCAAGACTTGCTTGGCCCGGCAGGTGGGCTTGAAGAGGAGATAGACGAGGGCAGTGTGCGCGACCGCTACCTGGTTGGGGCACTCGCACCCCGTGATCAGCAGGTCTTACCGGAAGAAATGGACGAGCTGGCAATACCGGAAGAGGGCAGCGTTGAAGACGGTGCCAACGATGATGCGGCACTGCAGATTGCCAGTCTCTATCCTTCGTCGATCGGCATGAGCTTCACTGTTGATGGGACCGCTACCAATCTGAGTGTCAAGGCGAGTTGGGGCTACTACAGGCGTGAGCACAGCGAGACACTCAAGACTCCCAAAGGCGCTCCCAAGATGGTGTGGAAGCGGCAACACATCGGAGAGAGGGCGAAAAGTTTTCCCTTGAAAGAAGGGCCTGTTCCAACCTGGAGTCCTGAAGCGGAAGAACAACCCGATGTGGTTGTGCGGGGATTGATACGCCGCACAGAGGATTCCTGGACGGTGACACTCTTCCTGGTCAATGAGCAACGCGAACCCGAGAAACGCCGCGATGAAGCCTGGGTCTTTCAGCCAGAACTCTCGGTTGCAGCACCTGACGACGCGCCGATCTTTCAACACCGCTCTACTATGAGCAGTAGGTGGCAGTCAGCTGAAGAACTTGTGATGACTATGCTCTATCGACGCCAAATGAGTTTTGCCATTGGTCACGGTATCGGTGTGCATGCCGAGACCGTAGCGGGCGACCCGTCCAGAGCTGTTCGTCTTTCTACGCGTGTCGTACCAACCTACGATGTGCCGCACTCGGAAGCTCCTACCACATTAGAGATACCGGGTTTGACTGACTCGGTGCTGGACATGAAAGAACTGGCGGGAAGCTCAATGGCAGAACTGGCTGACAAACTGATGCCCCTCGCTACCTCCTATGCAAGCTGGATTGCTGAGCAAACTTCACGCATCGATGACCCGGAGGCAGGACTGGCAGCATACCAGCGTGTGGCTGAGCAGGCTATGGAGGAGTGCCAGCGTACCCTCGTTCGCATCCGGGAGGGGATCACTCTCCTGTCGAACGATCTGCACGCCGCGCAAGCCTTCTCCTTTATGAATAGAGCAATGTGGCTGCAGCGTATCCATACGTTGTACGCTGAAGAGAGTCGGCGAGAGAAGAGCACATCGTTAGCGGAAAAAGATCGACCGGAAAACCGCAGCTGGCGTCCTTTCCAGCTGGCTTTTATTCTGCTCAATGTACCCGCGCTGACAGACCTGCACCATCCCGACCGCAGCGAAGAGGCGAGCGCAGTGGCCGACCTGCTCTGGTTTCCGACCGGCGGAGGAAAAACGGAGGCTTATCTCGGTCTGACAGCGTACACCCTGGCTATCCGTCGCCTACAAGGAACGATTGAAGGCCGCTCTGGCGAGGAAGGTGTTGCCGTGATTATGCGCTACACGCTGCGCCTGCTCACGCTCCAGCAGTTCCAGCGTGCGACGGTACTCATCTGTGCCTGTGAGATTCTGCGGCGGGAGGACAAGCAGGGTGTATGGGGTACAACCCCTTTCCGCCTGGGTCTCTGGGTCGGGCAGCGCACTACCCCCAATACGACTGAACAGAGCGAAGAATCGAGCCGACAGGACCGCGGCCAATACCAAAGGGGCAGTGCTATCGGTGGCGTCGGCTCTCCGCGCCAGTTGACCAACTGCCCATGGTGTGGCTCACCCATCGATGTCGGCCGGGATATCAAAATCGAACCGTTCGCCAAGGGACGCGGCCGTACATTTATCTACTGCGGAGACCCCCTGGGCCGCTGTCCTTTCAGCCGGAAGAACTCGCCCGAGGGACTGCCCGTGTTGGTCGTTGACGAGGAGATCTACCGTTGCCTGCCTGCGCTGCTCATCGCGACCGTCGACAAATTTGCCCAGATGCCCTGGAACGGGGCGACGCAGATGCTCTTTGGCAAGGTAGATAAGAAGTGTAGCCGTCACGGCTTCCACTGCCCTGATCTCGATGATAAGGACCTGCACCGGGCCGTGGGAAGTTTCCCCTCGGCGCGTTCCATCGCACACCGCCCACTGCGACCGCCTGATCTGATTATCCAGGACGAGCTGCACCTCATCTCTGGGCCACTCGGGACGCTGGTCGCTCTCTACGAATCGGTCGTGGATCGCCTCTCGACGTGGGAGGTAGATGGCAAACCGATTCGTCCGAAGGTGGTGGCTGCGACCGCCACCATCCGTCGCGCGGCCCAGCAGGTGCATGCCCTGTTTATGCGGCGGGTCAACGTCTTTCCGCCACAGGGCCTCGACGTCACTGATAACTTCTTCGCCCGCCAGCGCGAACCCGATGACGCGATACCGGGACGAAGGTATATGGGCATTTGCGCCAGCGGACGCCGGCTCAAAGTTGCGCTCATCCGCGTCTACGTGGCCTATCTCTCGGCCAGCCAATACCTATACCATCAATACGGTCAGGCGATAGATCCCTGGATGACCCTCGTCGGTTATTTCAATTCCATGAACGAGCTGGGTGGGATGCGCCGACTCGTCGAAGACGATGTGCGCTCGCGCCTGATTAGGATGGAGCAGCGTGGCCTGGCCAGGCGCAACGCGCCGCTACTGGAAGAGCTGACCTCCCGCAAGAGCTCAACTGATATACCGGATGTACTCGATAAGCTCGAACGGGTGTTTGACCCGGCGAGGGATCCCGCCTCTCCTCGGCCGCTTGATGTGCTGCTGGCGACAAATATGATCTCTGTCGGCGTGGATGTCAAACGTCTCGGGCTGATGATTGTGGCGGGCCAGCCTAAAACTACCGCCGAATACATCCAGGCCACTAGCCGAGTTGGCCGTAATGCTCCAGGGTTGGTCTGCGTCGTCTTCAACTGGGCGAGGCCACGCGACCTGTCGCACTATGAACAATTTGAGCACTATCACGCGACGTTCTACCAGCAGGTGGAGGCTCTCTCGGTGACGCCATTCGCTCCACGTGCTATTGACCGGGGACTTGCAGCTCTGCTGGTCAGCTATGTACGCCTGCTCGGCTCCGAGTTCAACGAGAACAGCCAGGCGGGAAAGGTCATCGGGACGCATCCCTATTTCCTCGCTGCTCTCGACGGACTTTCCCATAGGGCCGTAGCTGTAACCGAAAGTACAGAGGTTGGCGAGGCAGTGCGAACGACACTGGAAGAGTTGCGGGAATACTGGTTGAAAATGACCCGTGCGAACGTCGGCACTCAGCTCGGTTACAAGACGCGCAAGGACGGGCAAACCATTGGCCTCCTGCGCCAACCCGGACAGAGAGATTGGACTCCCTTTACCTGTTTGAACTCACTGCGCGATGTGGAGCCCTCCATCAACTTAATCTTAGATGAACGAGGCCTGGGCGACACACCTGTGAGTGACACTGGTACCCAGAGTCCGGGCAGCGGAGGCGAACAAGTGTCATGAGGGAACCGGGTGAAACAGAAAGGCAACAGGGATGAGCGCGACCACAAAAAAGTATCGAGTCGGAGAGTTACGACCAAGCCAGGTCCTGTTCACATATGGCATCGGTTCGATTGTAGATTTACCCTATATCTCTACCATGGTCATGGGATTAGACGACTGGGAGAATCCATATCCGGCGATGGTGGGCGAAGAGCGCCTGCTGCAGGCCGTGCAGGCGGTACTGGGGCCACAGGTGTTACGGCTACTCTCGCCGCCCGAAGCGCCGGAGCCGGTGGGCGGCCTGCCCAATCCGTTTGATGAGAGTGCTATGGTGGGTGTGCCCGTGGCCGCCTTCCCACGCTGGATGCTCTGCCCACGCTGTCGCACCCTGGCTTCACTGGACTCCGGCCTGTTCCAGCTCAAGGCAGACTTTTATCGACCCGACAAGACGCGCTATGTTCACGTGAACTGTTCTTCGGCGGGTGCACCACCACCCGTTGTGCCCGCCCGCTTTCTGGTGGCGTGTAAAAATGGGCATCTGGATGATTTCCCCTGGATACGCTTTGTGCATGGAGAGGTCCCGTGCCAGGCAAGGCTCAGGCTGCGCGAGCTTGGTGTCACGGGCGAGGCCGCCGATATCCAGGTCCTGTGCGAAACCTGCGACAAGCAAAGGCGTATGTCCGATGCCTTCGGAGCCGAGGGCATGAAAAATCTTCCAGTATGCAATGGCCGCCATCCGCACTTGCGCAGTTACGACAAGGAGCCTTGCCAGGAGCAATCACGCACCATCCTGCTCGGTGCCTCAAATAGCTGGTTCTCGCTCGTGCTCTCGACCCTTGCCGTGCCCAACGCCGTTGATAAGCTCGGTCAACTGGTGGAGGAGCACTGGCACCTGCTTGGGAAGGCCACGAGCCAACAAAATATAGAGTTGCTGCGGCAGATAGGCCAATTGGAGCAGTTATCGGCCTATGCAGATGCGGACATCTGGGAAAAGGTTGAGGCAAGGAATAGCGCATTCGATTCAAGCGATGATGCGCCTCCGCCGAGCTTAAAAGTGCCGGAATGGAGGGTTTTGAGCAACCCTATTGCCGCCCCTGAGACTCATGACTTCAAAGTGACGGCTGTTGCACCACCGCGAGGATATGAGCATGTACTGAAACAGGTAGTGCTCGTTGAGCGATTGCGGGAAGTGCGAGCTTTGATAGGATTCACCCGCATTGAGTCACCAGGCGATTTTACAGAGGTGGCAGAGATCCCAGAGGAGCGTCGTGTCCCCCTTTCACGCAAACGGCTCACATGGGTACCTGCTGCCGAAGTACGTGGAGAGGGCATTTTTCTGGAATTTCGCGAGGACACAATTGTTGACTGGATAGGGAGGTCTGCCTCACGCAAGCACGAGCGTACATTTTTAGAAGCGCATATGCAGTGGCGTAAGGCTCGGCGCATGGATGATCCTGTACGGGGCTATCCTGGTCTGCGATACGTCTTGCTGCACTCCTTTGCTCATGCCATCATGACCCAACTAACTCTCGAGTGCGGGTATACCGCAGCCAGTATCCGGGAGCGTATCTACGCCCTTTCACCTGAACACGAGCAGGGCCCTATGGCTGGTATTCTGCTCTACACCGCTGCCCCCGATAGCGAGGGGACATTAGGTGGGCTGGTGGGTCTGGGTATTCCCGATCAACTTGGACGGCATCTCGATGGTGCGTTGGAGCGCTCGCGCAGCTGCACCTCCGACCCGCTCTGTGCCGAGCATACTGGCCTTCAAGATACCTCACTGCACGAAGCAGCCTGTCACGCCTGCCTATTTTACCAGAAACGTCCTGCGAGCGCGGAAATAAATATTTGGACAGGTCGGTTCTCATCCCGACGGTTAATAGAACGCAACTGGCCTTCTTTGAGAATGTTGTGTGAGAGCAGAATGTAATATGAGTGAGAGAGAGCCGATTTTGAGATCTGAACATGTTGGGACCCATCTCTGAAGTCTATCTGAATTGTTAAGCTACAAGGTTGCTCCGGCGTCTTGGGTTTAACCGAAGCGTCGAGGCCGTTCCCATACGACGCCGTTGCCTGATCACAACGTGCCGAAGCGTCCACGAGGACGGCCTCGTAAAATCCCTTTAAGCACGTTCACTATTTTATGGGGCTGTACCCTCTCACCTCAGCACTGATGGTATGACACATTTCGCTTGCTTGAAGAGTGTTTTTTCTAGTTGTGGTTAGCACAGGTATATCAGGCTGGTCAGTACGTTATCTTGGATTTTTACTGAAAACTTCAAAATTTTCAGTCGTAGAATAGACTTTCTCGTAGAACAAAGCTTTTAAGAACATAGGACTATTCGAGACTCCTTACCGCGTTAGGCACTTCCTATCTTCATTCAGCTGCAAGGAATCAGGTTTCTGCATAGTAGTTACTTCTCATCTATTGAATCAACACTCTTAAAAGTTTACTTGTGTTACAATCTAACTGAAATAAGCTTAGCCCTGAAAGTGGCAGAAGGTATTCCCTTGAGGTTCACCATGATTGCGGAAATCTTAGCCAACGCGCTGGGAGGCATTCTCAGTGAAGTGCTTGGCAAGGTACTCAAGCAGCCGATCAAATCGATGCTTGATGAGCAGAGCATGAATCGTGCTCTCATTCATGCCGTGAATCGTGCTGAAACAACCTTCGCCCGCGACTATCATGCTTTGGACCCCGAGCTCACTAACGCATTGATCGCCCAGACTCGTTTCGCCGATGTGCCAAGTGTTCAGATCGCCTTGAAGGACATGCTGACTCACCCCTTTCATGATCCCGCTCAGACTGTAGTGGTACTCCAGCGCTCATTTCTTGATGTTCTCCCGGAGAGGACAGATCGCACACGAGTAGATCAAGCAGTGACTACCTTCTTGCACTATTTGGGTCAGGAAGTGCTCTACATTCCGCAACTACAGCACCTTTACGCCTTGGCATTCCAGAAAATCAGCGCTGAAAGTAGCAGCGCCATTGCTACTAATACCGCGGCTTTAGTAGAAAGTATGCGGGACCTGCGTGACGATATTCAGCAACTCCCAGCCGCTATAAACCTTTCTGCTCTCCCCACTCCCTCTGAGCAACCTGCTGAGCATTCGAAACCCTTGCACAATTTGCCGCAGCGACCCTACACACACTTTGTTGGACGTGAGGCAGAATTAAACAAACTGATGCAGCTCATGTTGCCGTATCCACGAAGCCGCCATTTTTTAGTCACATTAGATGGTATTGGAGGGGTAGGTAAGAGTGCACTTGCTCTCGAACTGGCCTACTATTATCGCGATGGTTCTAGCACACTTTCCCCCGAGGAGCGTTTTGATGGTATTGTTTGGATCTCTGCAAAGCGTACTCTCCTCACGGCAAGCGGCATTCAGCAGCGTCAACAAACCTTTACTACGCTCACCGACCTCTATCATGAAATCGCCATTGTGCTGGAAGTCCCCTCGATCATGCAGGTTGATCCAGAACAACGTCGAGCGTTAGTCGAGCATACATTAGCAAGCAAGCGCACACTGCTGCTTGTAGATAACCTGGAGACAGTGGACGATGAGGAGGTCCTCACCTTCTTGCGTGAACTGCCTGACCCAACAAAAGCAATCGTGACCACGCGCCATCGCATTGACATAGCCTACGCTATCCGGTTGACCGGTATGCCTCATACCGATGCGCTTGCCTTGATCGAACTCGAAGCACAGCGCAAGAATATAGAGTTACCGGCAGACGCTGCTGAAGACCTCTACCGGAGAACCGGAGGCATCCCATTAGCAATTGTCTGGAGTATTGCTTTGATGAGTTTGGGCTATGGTGTGGAGTCGGTTTTGCGTCGACTGGGGAGTGGTCATAGCGACATTGCACATTTCTGTTTTGCCGAAAGTATCGCTCATATTCAAGGAAGAGACGCCTACCGTTTGCTGCTGACATTGGCCTTTTTTGAGTCGAGTGTGAATCGCGAGATGCTAGGGAAGATTGCAGGGTTAGGTGAAGATGAGATTGGGCGCGACGACGCTCTGGCAGAGTTGCTCCAACTTTCGCTCATCAACCAGGAGGGGGACCGCTTTACGTTGTTACCGCTGACGCGCTCATTCGCGCTGGATGAACTAGCACGTCATCCAGAGCTCGAGCGGGCGCTACGCGAACAATGTATTGTGTATTTTATCGAGTTTGCGCGTCCTTATTCTGGTTGGCACTGGCTTCAGCACGAACTACTTCGAGTCCGGCAAGAAGGGATGCATTTCGTGACACTCGCAACCTGGTGCCAGGAGGTGGGACGTCTCGATGTCTTGCTGAAAATTCTTCCTGCTTTGGGATTCTATTATGATATGATGGGCAATTGGACTGATATGCTGATGGTAGGAAAAATTGCTTTAGAGTATGTGCAACTCACAGGTGACCTTGAAAGTATCGTTTTTATAGAGACACATAATTTAAGTTGGGTATTGAGCCAACAGGGGCATCATGAAGAAGCTGAGAAATACCTTGCTGAGGCTCTCAATACATCTAGGCAAATGGAAGATAACGCATGGCAATGCGAAATACTGGTGAATTATTCACAAGCATCGCGACGTCATAACGCTTTTGGCAAGGCCTTTGAATACTTTCAACAAGCACTTAATATCTCAGCTCAATTAATCGGCAAGCAGCAGATGTATGTGCAAGCTACCATTGCATATGAGTTGGGCAAATACTATCGTGACCTTGGTCAGTGGCAAGAAGCTCAATCTTACTTAATTGAAGCCCGAGACGTGTTTCGACATGATGAGGCTGACCCTGTTTTTAATACAGAGCTAGCCTGGGGTGTATTGAGTAATCTTGGTTATATTGAGCACCAGCTTGGACGTTTGGACACTGCCGAACAAATGTATCTCCAATCCCTGGATTTCTTCAGAGAGTTGGGTGGAAGAGGAAATATGGCTACCTTATTAGTACGTTTGGCAACGCTTGAAGAGCAGCGAAGTAATCCTGCAGCATCACTACAATATGCTCGTGAGGCCTTCGATTGGAGTCGGAGGTTAGGGATGGTACAAGAGCAAACGCAGGCGGAGGCCCTCCTTCAACGAATGACAAATGTGCAACAAATATGAAATGACCACTGATTATAGTTATCTTCCTGGGTTATCACAGATTTTCTATGTTGACAAAGGGGAGGGATATCCTGCTTAGCGCACGTTGGCTTTAATCGTTACCAGACGAATTTGTTAGTAGCAGTATGATCGATGAAACGAAGCTGAAGCAAAGAAGATCGTAACTTGAAATCGTGCTATAATCACAGCAATGGCTGAGAAGATTTTGTCCGGCAAAGGATAGGAGCATGACAACACCGCAGCAAGAGCAGCGACCAGACTTCCCACAAAAGCACAGCAGCAAGCGATCTTCCTGGCCACGCTGGCTGATTGCAAGCGTCATACTCCTTTTCACATTGGTAGGCATCATTATCTGGATCCTGACTAGCCGAAATGCTTTCACCGCCATCCTGCCTCTCGTCATCTTTACGGTTCTGGGTGTGCTGATCGCCCTCTTCCAATGGCTTTTTCCAGTTTCTTCTGGTGTATCAGAACATCCTTCTGCTCACCAACATGCTCTTCAAGAACCACCAATTATTGTACACGTTCCCGCAACACAGCCTCTTCTTGAGCCAATACCTCTCCCGGATAAAGCCTCGTATCGTGGTATTGTCGGCCTGCCCCCACCAACCGATCCCAGAACCATTCAGCAACGTGAACACGTTGTCAGAGAAGTCTATACAAAACTCATTCAACCTGATATTACCGCTATCGCCTTGACAGGTATTGGAGGCGTTGGCAAATCCACTCTTGCCGCCCTTCTTTATCGCTATGTTGAGGAGCAACGACGGACTCATACCAGTCTATTTCAAGCAGAAACGCTCTGGTTCACTATTGATCCCGCCGTCACCTTTGCCGACCTTGCTGGAAACCTTTTTGAAGCACTTGGCAAACCTCTACCCGATTTGAGCAATTTAGCACCACAAAATCAGGCCGTAGCGCTTTTCAACGCCTTAAATACAACTGATAAACCGCGTCTAATAATCATCGACCAATTTGAGAACCTACTGGACTGGGATACCGGCCATGCGCTCACTGAGCGCCCAGGGGTAGGTGAATGGCTTGATATGATCAATAGCCAACAATGTGCATGTCGTATTCTGCTGACCAGCCATCTTCGACCTGTTGGCACTCGTGAGTATCCACCAACTTATTTGAACGAATACTCCGTTAGAGGATTGGAAGTGAGTGAAGGAATCGCACTACTGCATAACCGTGGTGTGCGGGGAACCGAAGTAGAGTTACAGACCGCTGTTACAAGATGTTCGGGACATGCCTTTTCATTGACTCTTCTGGCATCAATGGCATCTGAGCACCATTTGACTCTTTCTGTACTTTTGAAAGATACATCACTCTGGCGCGGTGACATTGCTACCAATCTCCTTGATCAGATTTATATGCAGCGATTAAGCGAAGTTCAACAAGCATTGCTCCTTGCATTTTCTGTATATCGAGAACCAATGCCCTTAGAAGCTGCTCTGGCGATCATTATACCTACATCAAAAGGGCAGGCCCTATCTGCTTTGAAGGCTTTGCTGGCCCAGCACCTCCTTGAGCCGGTGGGTGAGGGACATTACCAGCTGCATACTATAATTACGGATTATGCACAAGGGCACTTTGAGGAGAGTAGTGAGCAGGCTAACGAGAAAGCTCTAAGTGCAGTACATGCCAAAGCGGCGCAGTCCTATATGGAACGATCGGCTACAACGTGTCCACCAAGGGGAAAGCGACGGCAAATTAGTGATGTACATGATCTAATTGAGGCTATCTGGCAGTTATGCCAGGCTGAGAAATGGCAAGAGGCTTATGATGTAATGATAGAACAGGAGATAATCTCTGCCCTCAAATTATGGGGAGGATATGCTATTCTTCTGGAATTAAGCCAATTATTATTGTCATCAGGTGCATGGCAATCAGAACGTTTGAAAGTAATTCGCTTTTATAATGACCTTTCTGAAGTCTATAGAATATTGGGGAGGATAAATCAAGCAGTAGAATTCTGTAATCAAGCATTGAGCTTTTGTAAAGAAGTGGGCGATCATAATGGAGAGGCGAGGGCGCTCAATAATTTAGCCAGTATTTATACTGATCTAGGGCACAATGAACAAGCATACGAATATTATCGGATGGCGCTGGATATATATAGAGAGTTAGGAGATCGTCGATGGGAGGGTAACGCTCTAAATGGTCTGGCTTGGATATGTCGTTGTTTTGGGCAGAGGAAAGAAGCTCTAGAATACTTCCTACTGGCACTGAGCATACGTAAAGAGGTAGGTCATCGGGCAGGAGAAGCTGAGACATTGAGCGGCTTGGGCTTACTTTCCGCTGATATTGGACAAACTGAAGAGGCGCTAGGGTATTATCAACAAGCATTGCAAATTCGTAGAGAGATAGGGGATCGTGGAGGAGAAGGGAGAACGCTTAATGGTTTAGGTTTAGTTTATTCGGCTCTTGGAGAGAATAAGAAAGCGTATAACTACTATAAGTTATCATTGAAGATACGAAGAGAGATAGGGGATCGTGGCGGTGAAGGGGTAACATTATACAATATAGGCAAGCTTTATTTTAAGCAAAGTGTGTATGAGATTGCTCTTGCAAGTTTTTTTCTTGCTGAGAAAATTTTCGATGAAATACAGAATTCAAATTATCATGCAACCCTTGGATGGATAAATTCTCTTCGTGAGAAAATAGGCGATGAACAATATAAGACACTGCGAGCAACCATCAAACTACAAGCTGAGCAGATTATAAATCAGGAATTAAGTAAAACAAAGCTCTTCTCTGATTAACCGCTCAGTGATCATCGCAGTTATGCTGAAGTGTGGATATCGCTTCAATCGATGGCCCTATATTCTCATCTACCTTATTCATGGGCCAGGATGGTCCTATCGCACATCCCCACAGGCACTTGTGGCACATGAAATGGCGCTGCTTATCAGCTATGCACAATCGGTTCATTCAATGCTTTAATTCTACGCTAGGATTATTACCTATCAGGACTTTGGACACATCAACCAATGCTCCACCTAAAACGTGAATTGGACAGGATCATAGGTTATTCCAGAAACGCCAAGACGAGCAATGAGTGTGTAGGAGACACCGGGACGTGGAAGAAACGAGAATATCTCAGTTTCTAACACAATTTGCCCAGCGCTTAAAATGAAGACGTTATTGAGTTTCCCAGTCCCTTCATATATATTGCCATCGGGATCTTGCAAATTGAAATCATTAAAGTTATCGACCTGTTCTGAACCACTCTCATTGTTCAGTTTGACAACCCAGACCAGCCTCAAATTTGTCGTGTCAATAGTGATGGTGTTAATGGTTGTGGGGATGGGATCGTTGCAGACACCGCAGCCCAGCTTAATGTTTTCTTTGATCGTCCCGGGAGTAAGTGTGCGTACAAGTGTTGCCTTTTGAGATGCAGATGTATGCAGTGCCGATGTCATAGATGATTGATTCGATCCTATGGACCGATTGGGATTATTTGCCAGCAGTTTCCCTCCCGCTACTTGAAATACTTCCAGGGTGCCGAGTCCCACCACCATCAATGCGAGAAGAGCTATCGCGATTACATACCCTTTTTTCCTTTTTGGCTGATGTGGAAGCTGTTGGTACAGGTATGGTGGCGGAGGTGGAATAGCTGTTTCTGGGGAGAATGAATATGGGGTGAAAGGCTGCGACGATCCATCATGAAGAGATTTTACAAAGGTTGTCGAGGAATCTCCTTGTGTATTTGCATTGCCACCTGACATATGTACACGAGATGGATAAGTAGGATGTTGTTCTTTTTGTGACATGTGCTGACCTCACATTTCGTCAAGATACCTGCCAAGCAACTACAAAATCAGATGTCTCCATACTTTCTACTGCCGGGCATATCGATAAAAAAGTGTAGGTATTGACCGAGTGTTCTTTGATTCCCCTTCTTTATCATAGTCCAGGTTCTGTAAGATGTATCTTTTGAATGTATCAAGGTGTACAAAATTGGCTATTCTTGGTTGAGAATTACGAGAGATCACTTAGTGTCAGTTTTGTTCTCTAGAAGTGAATGGGAAGAGAGTAATCGATGAGGTGAGCATGTGACTTCATCGCGAAACCTGTCATGACAAAGTGCTAATATTATATCCCAAGGACACTTTGTTTCCAAGTTAAAACCAGACTGACATGGTGTCGCCTCTTGACGTGTTACCAGGATCATGTGTCCTATTAAAGAATGGTATGATAGAAGAAGGAGGGTCTCATCGATGGCCAAGTATGACACTTCAGACGACGCTCAAAATTCGTATCGCTACCTCCATTTCACGCCAGACAAACTCGCACAGTCATCTCCTGCTGAACTGCTGCAGGCTTGCCTGGAAACTCGTGGTTTGCTCCAGATCGTCATGGGGATCCTCTCGACTCCCAATGCGAGTCCAACCGAGCGAGTGGTAGCCTGTGACCTGGTCTATACCCAGGCATTGCACATGGCGAACGAACCTTCATCTGATCAACCCAAGGAAGTGGTCGCCGACATCAAAGCAGTCAGCGATCGTTTGGGGCTGCGCCCCAGTGCTGTGCGCACCGCGTTTGAGGAGTTAGCCAAACGCGGTGCTGTGCGTATCGACGAGAGGGTGCTGCCGAAACCACGGCGCCAGCTTTCATTACCCCTCGACCAGGTTACTAGCGCGGATATACGCAAGAAATGATAACAGTGTCAGTATAATTCATTGCGAACTAGGGGTTGAACAATAATACAAAAAGTCAGAAATAAAATGTACCTACAGAGAAGAAAACGATCCATATACGTGAGCTTAGGATATCGCTACTTTTAAGAAGAGGATGCTGCCAATATGTCCAAGCATGATAAGAATCAGAAGAATTGGTAGTAATAAGGATTACTTATCTAAACAAAAAACAGTTTTACTCTTTAGGATAAAGAAGGAGCTTTACAATGGACTTACCTCAGGATATCATTTTACCGCGATTTGTGGTGTTTGAGGGTGTAGACGGTTCAGGAAAGACCAGCTTATTTAGAAGATTAGAAAAGTACTATAAGTTTTTCATTAAAGAAACACCATTGTTCGCGGATTCTTTTCCTGGTTCCCTTCCAGATACTCTAGGAGAATGGGTTTATCGCTTCCACCATAAAAAAACTACCGATGGACTCCATCCCAAAAATATCGCCCCTCCTGCACTACAACTCCTTCACGTGGCCGCGCACGTTGATGCCATTTTAACTCGTATAACACCGGTAATGACAGTCGATGGATATATAATACTGGATAGATATTGGTGGAGTACTTATGCTTACTCTCGAGATAATTTGACTGTTGACGAGACCTGGTCGTTAGTGAGTTTTGAGCGGATGTTGTGGGATAAATTGCCTCAACCGATCATTATCTACATCACTCGACAAGCCAGCTTAAAACCTGGAGAACTCGATCCAATCAAGCATGCCAGGCTTAGTACGTACTATAGAGAAGTTCTGACAGCGCAAAAAGATGCTGGAATCCGTGTTCACGAGCTAAGTAATAATGATTCATTAGAAAACGCCTGGGAAACACTTTTAGGTATATTACAACTACCTTATTATGATGCAGAGGTGATTTAATGTTAATCTCAATTTCATACGAACACTTCCGATATGACAGGCTGAATCTGTTTTGGTGGTTCGTGAACGAACGGCAAAGCATTTGGTCTAAACGTTTTGTCCACAAACTTCCCCCTCCTTGGACTGAAAACCACACGTTGCAAACTGAACGTTTTACAAACGTTTACCGCGAACTTGATCCAGGCACGCAGTATGTTATCAAAAAGATTCTAGATATCCAGGCTCCGAAACCTGATAAGATCTTCAATACTATGTTTTATCGTCTGGTCGGGCGATCCGAAACTCATGCAGCCATCGGGTTTCAGCAATTAGCTACCTTCGATCCTGATTGCCTTGAGAACTCACTCAAACGGATACGTGATACAAGCAGTACACCTATATTTACAGCTGCTTACATGGTAAGTGCTTACACACTAATGGGATCTAAAGACAAAATAGAGAACGTTGTTCGTCTATTTGCTTTGTTGCATCAAGACTTCCACATTTTCTACAGCCGTATTAATTCTTGTCATAGTGCTGCTCAGGTTTACGAAATACTACGCTCTGCGCATGGATTTGGAAATTTCTTAGCTTACCAAGTACTTGTTGATTTACTCTACCCGTTGCCCATATACAATAACACTCCACTGCTACCATACTCACATGATGACTGGGCCAGTGCAGGGCCAGGTGCGCAACGTGGTATCTCTATGCTCCTTAAAGAAGAAGTGGAGGCAGAAAACTTGGATGTGATGCGCTGGTTGCGAATCAACCAGAATGTGGAGTTCAATCGTCTTGGCATTCAATTTTCATACCTCAGAGATCATGAAGGTAATATTATAGAGATTTCGCTAGCCAACATACAGAACTGCTTGTGTGAATTTCATAAGTACGTCAAAATTACGGAAGGCACCGGAAGGGGACGCCGTAAGTTTATCCCTTTAGTTTCTACTGATCAGGCGCAGTTTGCTTACACTTAAGCCCTGCACTTAAGGAGTTCACTATGATCCATATCGAGGGATCAAGTGTGGATGCTGTTTGGAGGCAGGCTGTAGAGGGCCTACGGACCTCTGGTTCTCTCCAAGAGGGTCGCGACCAGACAACTCGTGAACTACTTCATGTAGCATTCACAATCACTGATCCTCGACAACGTCTCGTGTTCGGACGACCTATCAATCCAGCCTTTGCTGTTGCTGAGCTAATTTGGATTATGGCCGGAGCTAATGATAGTACTTTCTTAAGCTTCTGGAATCCACGCATGTCTCGCTTTGTGGACAATGATCAACATACACTTTATGGCGCTTATGGCTATCGTTTGGGCTGTCAGCCAAGGCTGAGTAAAGACGCTACTCAACAACTACGTCATGAGTATGGCATCAACAAGAGTAGGTTGGACCAAGTCAAATCGGCGTATGAAGCGCTGCTCCATACACCTAATAGCCGTCAAGTGATTCTCCAGATATGGGATGATAAGCTCGATATGCCTAATCCAGAGCCACGCTCTAAAGATATACCTTGCAATGTGATGAGCCATCTCATGATTCGACAAGGGAAACTAGAATGGCTGCAAGTAATGCGCTCAAATGATCTCATTTGGGGAACACCGTATAACTTTATACAGTTCACAACCATGCAGGAAATCATAGCGGGATGGCTTGGAGTCGAGATAGGTACATATAGCCACATCAGTGATTCCTTGCATGTCTATAAGCGACATTGGCGGGATCTTGCGACATTTGAGATCTCTAACATCGAGGTTCCCACGAATTCAGCACGTTTAAACGTGCTCTCTTATTTTGAATGGGAAAAGCTATGGGCAGAATTGGTGGATAGTGCAATTCGCTTAACGAGATACCGAAAGGCCGACGATCTTTTAGGAGTGTTCAGTAACTTGACACACATGCCATCCGTATATGTCGAATGGTTAGCGCTACTTACAGCAGAGGCTCTGCGCAGAAGAGGGTATCTAGCCGAAGCAGAGAAAATGATAGATCATGCAGGCGCATTTTGGTCGGCAAGTTGGCGACTCTGGATGGAAGACATACTGTCGAGAAAAACAAGAAGTAGCTGAAAGCAAGTAGCTGTTTTCATTGATGACTTAATCTTCCATTTAAAGGAGCAAACGAAGAGAAAACCGAGCTGTGTCGGATTTTACGACACAGCTCGGTTTTCTTGCTTGACTTTTGGACAATCTCAAGGTATAATGTCAGAAGATCAAACATTATTACTGGTTGATGACATATTTCCTGTCAGTTAGTTTAAAGGAATGATAAATTACGCTATGAACGATGATCTTTCATCTAGGCCGTCAAAGATCTTGAAACAAGCTGATATCGAAAAATTACTTATTGAAGCTGTTGCTCAGATGAGGGTCATTGAGACTTCTGAAATCGAGAAAGAAATCTCAGAGAATGGCGGAGATCTCGAAATGGATACACAAGAGGCTGTGCCTGTGATTGCGAACGTAGAGAATGTTTTAAGGTGTAGATTACCGGGTATTGAGAATCTCAAGCCGGGACAGCCTGTTTCTATTAGGGCATTGTCTTCACTTATCGAGCGCAGTTTATCCGAGGTATCTCGATAGTTTCCAAGGCATTAGGTTGAGAGAAGGGTTTGTAAAATAAACTTTCTTTCAAGAAGGGATGTGCATAATGAAGGTAATAAGTGTCTCAAATTTTTCTCTGGGGTGGCTTGACGCATTAGAATACCTCCTTGATTGTGGCGGCAAAGCTACGCATATTCATGTAGTAATTGACGATGTTCATGAGGAAAATATTGAGATTCGCCGTCTTTTAGATAGGTTTAGTGAATGTAAGGGCGTCTACCCCGTTTCCACGGTAGCAAATACAATCTTTCCTGCCGCTCTCTATTATCCGCATAATCCTAAATTGACAGAGAACAAGGCCAGAGACCATTTGTATCAAATGTATCGACAGGGAGATAAGGTTAGGCGGCGATGTCCAGCGAACAGGAATGGCACTTACTTTAATCGTATGATCGACTGGCCAAGTGGCAGGAAAACGGTTAATCAGCTTGAGAGGATAATAGACCGCCTGCAGAGCAACCGAACCCGGAATAACCCTCTCAGTAGTAACTATGAGCTGAGTGTAGGAGAATCAGAAGAGTGTTTTGTTCAGGATGATACAGCGGACATTCAAATTCGCCTGCCAGGCACCGATACAGGCATAATGGGCTTTCCTTGCCTTAGCCATATTAGCCTCGTACTGGATAAAGGTCATCTCAGTATGACTGCACTCTATCGAAACCAGCATTTTATACGAAAGGCGTATGGAAATTACCTTGGACTCAGTCGTCTTCTCAGATTTATCTGTCAGGAGGCTGGCTGTGAAGCTGGAGAACTTGTCTGCATAGCATCTCATGCGGATGCCGAGTTCAATCTGGGAAAGCGAGACATTTTAAAGCTTGTTAAAGATTGCAGAGAAGCAGCAGAGCGTTCTCAGATGGTACCGACATTGACCTGAGTGTGAATTAGATATTGATCTTGGAGGAAATATACGAATGTCTCAGCAACTGATGGGAACAGATTTGAATGCTCCTTGTTCAATCGCTTGTGGGGTAGATATTGTGGAGATTGAGTCTATAGCGCGGTCAATAAAGGTTGGTGGGGAACGATTCCTTCAGCGTGTTTATACTCCAGCGGAACTCGCATTCTGCAGAGGTCGTCTTCCTCAACTGGCGGCACGTTTCGCTGCAAAAGAAGCTGCTTCTAAAGCCCTCGGTACGGGTATGCGTCGTATCAGTTGGCATGATATTGAAGTTGTATCCAACAAACGCGGACGCCCTTTTATCTTATTAAGTGGGCGAGCCGCCAGGATAGCGGAGCGACTACATCTTCGTGATTGGAAAATTAGTATTTCTCACAGTCAATTATTTGCGATAGCCTTTGTCATATCAACTCGTGAAAATACCTGAAAAGGAGGCATTAGCCCCAAACAAGAACATATGCACTACTTATCACCTTTTCTCAGCGTAACTATGAGAATAGTGTGTTAGAAGAAGACACTAGTTAAAATGAAAGGAATAAGACTGTTGTCAAGATCTAGGCTTAGCATTAGATGACATTGAATAGGGGCAAACATGAAAGGAAAAGCACATGAGCGACATGATGAATCAGGACGATCAGATGCTTCCCGTGGACGAGGAGCAAGAACGACTTGGCAATCGATTGCGCGAATCACGTGAGTATCTTGGGCTTTCTCAAGAGTTCGTTGCCGAGCACCTTGGCATTCCAAGGGCTTCGATCTCGGCTATGGAGAATGGTAAGCGAAAAGTGAGTAGCTTGGAGCTAAAACAACTGGCTCGCATCTACAAGCAGCCACTGTCATACTTCTTAGGCGAGGATGAGTTTGCTCGGGATGAGCAGTCTCAGGATGTAGTTTTCAGCGCCTTATACCGAACGGCACGAGCGCTGAGTGACCAGGATCGTCAACAAGTCCTGCGTTTTGCACAGTTTTTACGCCAGGCTGGTCAAGCGCCTGCACCTAAGGAGAACCTGAATGACTCTAAGTAGGTGCATCCTATGAGCAGCCAATTATGTTCAGAGGAGGTCCACCATGATTGGCCGAAATAGATCATCTTTAGAGATGGCTCGTGCTCGAGCCGTGCAAGAAGCGGAACGGAGGCATCGTCGCCTAAACACGGACCTGAGCAAACGCATTGATATTTTTGACATTATTGAGCGAGATAATCTATGGTTGATGTTTCAGCCTCTTGGGAATCTTTACGGTTCCTACTTACCTATCGATGGTAGCGCAGGTATACTGATTAATGCCAATCATCCATTGAACCTGCAGCGTTATACTGCCTCACACGAATATGGTCATTTTGTATTAGGTCATGAAGTAAGCCTTGACGAAGCAGAGTCTATCCAACCTCATAGATCTGAGCATAACTTGCAGGAGGCAGCGGCGCAATCATATGCAGCCTATTTCTTAATGCCAATGCAACTAGTAAATACGGTCCTCCGTAGTATGGGATTGCCTCTTAAACCAGAAAACTTAATGCCCGCAGAGGCTTACCACTTCTCACTTGAGTTGGGAGCGAGTTACGCTGCGGTGGTAAATCACCTCGCGACGCTTAATAAAATCTCTTGGGAGGTAGCGAATGAACTGAGAGGACAAGAACCTAAAATTATCAAAGCTGAAATCGGACTTGGCACAAGACCACAAGATGTTCATGCAGATGTGCGGGCGCTAGATGAGCATGACTCAGGTAGAATATTTCATATTCGTGTTAATGATGAACTACACATTCTTCTTCCAGAGGCTCCTTCAACGGGCTATATCTGGACAGTCGATAAAACAACTATAGTTGATTTGAGGGGAGATGCATCAGCAGAGGACGAGTCAGCAAATGGGGCTTTTTTGGCGCTGGTAGACGAAAAATTTCAGCCAGCCGCTCATCCAGGCGAATTACGATTAGGCGCCGGTGGTCTACGCCACTTTGTATTTCGATCGCTCAAACCTGGAAAGCATACTTTGCAGTTAGTCAATCGACGACCCTGGCAAGCCAATACAAGAGGACTCAAAACGTTTGAGGTTTTTTTGGATATCTCTTCAAATAATATCCAGGGATTAAGAGAGAGACAGCAGGAATCATTGTTACTAGTAGGAGCGTAGTAATGGCGGAACAAGGCACAGATAGGATTGGTAGTCAGAGGTTGTTGAGGAATGATGATCTACCAAATAGAGTAGATTTACGTCCATCTTTACCCACTGTACGAGATCAAGGAGCAAGAAGTACTTGTCTTGCATTTGCCGTCACTGCAGCACATGAGGTAATTAGGAATGACCACAGCGGAGTTATCGAAGACTTGTCAGAAGAGGTACTTCACTGGGGATGCAAGCAAGTAGATGGGGATATAGAACCAGGTAGTGTCTTTTCATCAGCCTCCGCTGCATTAATGCATTGGGGACAACCACGAGAGGAACTGTGGCCCTACGATGGTAATCGTGACGATACGGACCTTTCCTACAGGCCTCCTGAGGACGCTCTTGATGGCGCTACCTGCTTTAAAGCTCCTATGCGTAGGATATCCGCGAATATACAATCAATAAAGTCTTGGCTATCTCGTGGATATACCGTAGCCCTTGGCATCATCCTATGTCAAGGTTTTTACACACCCTTTCAGGGAACTATACTTATGCCCATTTCTGATGAGGAATTAACTGAAGGACACGCTGTTCTGGTAGTGGGTTATGAAGACGGTTCTGTATTAGGAGGAGGTTTTCTCATTTTGCGAAACTCCTGGGGATTAGATTGGGGGGAAGGAGGATATGGTTATCTTCCTTTCGCTTATATTGAACTCTATGAAGGTGAGGCATGGATTGTTGGGCAGTCTATTTTGAACGATAAATTTGAACGATAAAATAGAATGGTCAATTGCATTCTAGAGACTGGTTGCTCGGCTGGGTGGGTCCTCAAACTATAATTCATGCTCGTCTGTGGAACTTCTAGCATCGCCAACGCTTCTTCTTGCTCCACATCCTTCGCATGTGCTACACCAGCCTACACATGAACAAGCTGCATATACCCAACAACTAGGAGATGCTATTAGTTGGACATACACATCTTGACATAGACACAATGGTGACCACTAAGTAATTAGTTGCTATAAATTACACCCATATCACATTTATGAAAATGATATATCTGGAAAATATGAATGTTAGAGTCGATGGAAACATTGAGTTTTGCGACATGACTGGAATCAGACAAAGGTGTTGCATGCCCTCTTCCCCAGAGAACATGCAAGGTACCTTCACTTACTTAAGCGTTGCACAACGCACCGATCCGCCGCACCTCCTCGGTGATCGCTACCACATCGTCCTCAGTCAGGGCATAGTGCAACGCACAGGAACGTAGGACAAAGTGACCATGCAAGATCGTCCCATTCACAAATGCATTGCCACCCGCCTGTACCTCCTCCATGATTCGCTTGTTCAAGGCGTCAAGCTGTTCCTCATCCCCTCGAAGCGAGTCCGGGACGTAGCGAAAACAGACAATCGAGAGTTCTACAGGAGCCATCAATTCCAGATCAGGTGCATCGTCAATTAGCGATGCCATATACTGCGCCAGCACATTGTGCCGTGCCACATGAGCAACTAAGCCGGTACGACCTGCCTGCTGTATCACCCACAGCAGCTTGAGCGCATTGAAGCGGCGCGTCTGCTGAAAGCCGTACTCGGCAAACCAGGGCATGCCGCCGAAGCCTTTGTCCGGTTCGGTACGTAAATAGGGAGGCACCAAGCTGAATGTCTCACGCAAGAGATTTTCTTGTCGAACGATAGCGCAACTGCACTCGATGGGTGTCGATAGCCATTTGTGTGGATCTAGCGCCACCGAATCGGCTCGCTCGAGGCCTGAGTAGAGGTGCGAAACGTTGGGGTCGAGGATGCCGAACGCGCCATAGGCGCCATCCACATGCAACCAGAGACTCTCTTCGGTACAGATGTCAGCTAGCTCATCGAGTGGATCCATCGCGCCTGTATTGACGGTTCCGGCGCTACCCACCACACAAAAAGGTCGTAATCCTGCATTGCGGTCGGTCGTGATTGCTTCACGCAAAGCGTGCAAATCTATTTTGTATCGTTCATCGACCGGAATGAGACGTGGCTCTCCCAACCCCAGCAAATGCGACGCTTTCCTGAGACAGCTATGCCCCTCTTCCGAAATATACAACACCAGCGGTGGATGGTTGCCCTGCAAGCCTTCGGTGCGCATACTCCAGCCACCCTGAGCCGCTGCCCAGTGACGAGCCACCGCCAGGCAGTACAGCGAGGCAACGGAACCACCACCGACAAGGATACCCGCACTGCCTTCGATGGGAAAGTCGATCAGTTCCATCAGCCAACGCACCACACAGTGCTCCAGGTAAATCGCCGCATGATCTCCCCCGGCTGCGCTCGGATTCATCACCGCAGCGAGAAAGTCTGCCAGCATACCGATGGGTGCGCCTGCCGGGTTGACCCAGGCCGCGAAGCGCGGATGCTGGTTGCCCATGGCGTGAGGCAGGATATGCTGCTCGAAGAAGTCGAAGAGCGCTTCGGGCGACCTCCCGTACTCAGGAAGTTGCTGATAAAGCAGCAGTTGACGCTCTGATGGCGTCATCGGACGAAAGACCGGCTTCTCAGGGATGCCCTCCAGATACTCGGTCGCTATCTCTACTGCCAGCATGCCCAGATGATAAAAGGTCCCGGCGTCCATCTCCAGCGGCGATGGGTCGCGCGTGTCAGATAGTAAAACATGTTTCGTGCTATCGGTCGTATTCATTATGGTGTTCCTCTCCTATATTCTCGTCAAACGCTCCAGAGAACTCGTCGCGTACTCGCGGCAGAGGTGTTTCCTTGCTCTGCAGGGTGTGGTACCGTTGTCGCAGGTCGGCTGCATCAGCACTTCCGTACTGGTGGAGGTCGGTAAGACGTTCTGGTTCTGGCTGGTGTTGCATCGTCGTCCTCTCTTCCTTTCTGCTCGTTGTCTGTTGGTTCACCAGAGAGTCTCCTTCTTTGCTCACCATCGGAGGGCACGGGCTGCACATGAGCATGTGCACACCTTGCTGTTAGCACCGCCACCACCCTTGGGTGATCGGTGCAGGATGCAGCGATAGCGTGCCGTGCTGTTGCAACGTTCCACTCCACATGCAGGAGCGTTGCGTGTGCCGCTTGCCGTGCCCATTATGCAGCCATCATCGACCTGGCATGCCTGTGCGAATGTGGCCCAGATACGCACAGGCTCCTCGCTCGGTCCTGTAGGACCGTTCCCGCTCGCTCACCGTGTTGATCCCGTGGATCATCGAGCAGGAGCGCATACCGTGATACCCCTCTCCGGCTTGCACAGAGCGCGAGTGTTTAGAGATGCCAGGCATACTCACGCACCTCCCAGTCGGTCACCGCAGCATGAAAGCGCTGCAGTTCTGATTCCTTGACGACACAAAAGGCTTCCACCAGTGCCTGACCCAGTGCCTCAGCCAGATAGCTATCTGCACGCAGCGCGGCCATACTCGCTTCCAGGTTACGTGGAAGCGCCTCGGTAGAGGGGAACTCACCCGACACGTCTCCCTCTACCGTCGGTGGAGGAACAAGCGTGCGCTGGATGCCGTCCAGTCCTGCCAGCAGCACTGCGGCCGTTGCCAGGTAGGGGTTGGCGGACGCATCGGCACCTCGGACCTCCAGCCGTGTGTGGATACCCCGCGCAGGCGGGATGCGCACAAACACAGTCCGGTTATCAAAGCCCCAGGTGGCTGCCAGCGGCACGAAAGTGTTGGGAACCAGGCGCTTGTAGGCATTGATGGTCGGGGCCAGAATGGCCATCAGCGCTGGCGCATGCGCTAACACCCCGGCCAGAAAGCGCCGTGCGAGTAGGCTGATGCCCACGTCCGCATCGGGCTGGTCGAAGAGATTGCGCTCGTGCTCGTCGTTCAGGCTCACATGCAGGTGGAGGCCTGAACCTGTATCCTGCTCGAGCGGCTTGCCCATGAAGGTCGCCAGCAGTCCGCCTCTGGCCGCGACCTCTTTGACCATCGTTCTGAAGCGGAAGGCCCTGTCCGCCGCATCCAGGGCTTCGCCATGCAGCAGAGTGATCTCGAACTGGCCCGGGCTGAATTCGGCGCTGGCAGCAAGCGCGTGCAATCCTATGTCTGCCGCTGCCTCCAGCAGCGTACGCATCATGCCTGCAGGGTCACCCAGGTAGCCGGTCGTGTAGACCATGGCGGGCTGTGTGAGGTACGGCTGCAGGCCACCATCCACATCGCGTCGTAGCAGAAAGAACTCCATTTCAGGTCCCATGATCGGCACCAACCCCAGCTCTCGGTAGCAGGCGATGACCCGCTCGAGCAAGGCACGTGGCGAGTACTGGTGCATCGGGCTGTCCTGGGCAATCTCGCCAAGGCACCAGGCTGTATCCTGCTCCCAGGGAAGCCGGGTGAGCGTCTCCATTCTCGCCACGACCCGCATATCGGGATAGCCAGCGGTGGGGCCACAGGGGGAGCCTGGGGGATCGAGCGCGTTACTCGCCAGATCCAGGGTGAAGATCGCAGCCACAAAGTCACTGCCACCGGTGGAGGCGAACACCTCCAGGGGCAGATCCTTGCTCCGACACACCCCATGCAGGTCGCTAAAACTCAAGCGCACGACACGCATGCCCGCACGCTGCAGGTCCTCCAGGGAGTGCAAGGGTTGCGTGGAGGGATCAACACTCAGCATCAAGCCACCTCCTTTCGCAGAGCGCTCTCGCGCACTCCCTGCTCGCTTCTGGTGGCGCACTCATCAGCAAGGCGTCCCACAGCGCGTCGCACCGCTTCCACCAGTGCCACGATATCCTCTTCAGTGGTCATAGCGTGCAGGACACACGCCCGCAGCACAAAGCGTCCCCGCAGCGTCGTCCCTGACAGGAACGCCTCTCCCTCCAGCTGGACCTCCCGCATGACGGCCTTGTTCAAGGCATCCAACGCCGCTTCATCGCCGCATATCCGCGGAGGAACAGCGCGAAAACAGACGGTGGAGAGGTCCACGGGAGCCATGCGCTCAAGGTCTGGAGAACCGTCAAGCAGGTCAGCCAGCCGCCGTGCCAGGGCGTTGTGCCGGCTGACCAGCGCCACGAGACCAGCATGACCGGCAGCCATGAGCGCCATCCAGAGTTTGAGGGCGTGGAACCCCCTGGAGAGCTGCATGCTGTAGTCGGTAAAGCGGACCTCCCCGAGCGTTTCGCGCAGATAGTCGGGCGGGGGAACGGCGAAGGTCGCTACGAGTTGCTCCCGGTTGCGCACCAGGGCGCAGCCGCACTCATAGGGAACCGACAGCCACTTGTGTGGATCGAGGGCCAAGGAGTCGGCACGTTCCAAGCCACCATACCTGGAGGCGATGCGCGGGTCGAGCCGGCCAAAGGCTCCGTAGGAACCGTCGACGTGCAACCAGAGCCCCTCTCGCTCACAGAAGTCCGCGATGGCAGCGAGCGGGTCGATGGCTCCTGTGTTGGTGGTCCCGGCATTGGCCACCACGCAAAACGGCTGCAGGCCATCCTCGCGATCGCGCCGTACGGCAGCGTGTAATGCTGCCAGGTCAAGCTGAAAGTCGTCGGTGCTGGCGAGGCTGCGCAGGTGGTGCTGGCCTAGGTCCAGCACCTCGACGGCCCCGGCAACACAGTGGTGCGTTTGCTCAGATGCGTACAGCACAAGCGAGGTGGGGTAGCGTTGCAGCCCCTCCGTGCGCGGGTTCCACCCGGCTGCAACAGCGGCGGCGTGGCGGGCCGCCATGAGGCAGACAAGCGTGGCCTGGCTGCCGCCGCTCAGGAGCAAGCCCGCGCTCCCCTCTGTGGGGAAGCCGACCAGTTCCTTGAGCCAGCGCAGCACCGCGAGTTCCACATAGGTGGCCGCTTGATCTCCCCCGATGCAATTGGGGTTGAGCGCGGCTGCCAGCAGGGACCCGAGGACGGCCATCGGGTCAGGGCCGCCGGCGATCCAGCCGAAGCCGCGTGGGTGCCCAATGCCAAAGGTGGGGTAGGGCTGGATGCGTTCCTCGAAGAACGCAACGATCTCCCTGGCCCTCACCCCATTCTCTGGCAGAGGCAACAGCTCGAGTGCTTGCCTGGCCTCCAATGGGATGGGACGGTAGGGAGAACGGAGCCGCACCTGGTACAGATGCCGCGCAACGAGGTCGATGAGGGCATAGCCCAGGTGACGAAATTCCTCCTGCTCAGGCATGGTGGGAAAGGTCAGCTCAAGAGGCGTGGGGTCTTGCGTGTGTGATGTGCTCATGATCTCTTCTGTTCCTTCCTAGACTGGCGCGCACACGTTTCCTCTGCTCAGCAGAGCCTATCAACGTGACGCATGACGCCTCCCTCACGATCAGAGGGAAGGCTCATCTGGTCCCTGGCGTTTCGCTCGAACAAGGGGCCGTTGGAAGACTCCAACGGCCGTATCGGTGGAGGATGCGGCGGGAACCGAGAAGCAGTGGTACGCGTGGTTGGTCGATTCCTTGCATACTTTTTCCCTCATATGATCGGCGAGCAGGGCTGTTCATATCCGCTTTGGCTATGCAGGCTTCGTCGGCGGCAACGGGAGCATCGCCACGCCATACAAGGTATCGCCTCGCAAAGCCGAGATGATGTTCCTGACCATCTCGGTGGCGACTCGCACCTGTGCCTCGACGGTGGAGGCTCCCAGGTGTGGTGTGGCAAGCACCCGTTCATGTGCAAGCAACTGTCGCAAGATTGTATCTTCGCCGATAGGCTCCTGGCTGAAGACATCGAGCGCCACTCCTGCTAGTCGTCCCTCCATGAGCGCAGCCAGCAGCGCCTGCTCATCGATCAGATTGCCTCGAGCGCAGTTCACCAGGTAGGCCCCAGGCTTGAGCAGAGACAATTCACGGGCGCCAAGCAGCTTGCGGCCTTCCCTCTCTTCCGTGAGCGTGGCATGCAGCGTCACGAAATCAGCGCGTTGCAGCACCTCTTCCTTACTGTGGAGTGTCACCCCGATTTGCTGCGCCCGCCTGGGAGAGACCAGGGGATCACTAGCGATCACACGCATCCCGAATGCCTGTGCCTTATGTGCCACCTCCGTGCCTACCCGTCCCAGGCCAATGACGCCGAGCACCTTCTGGTGCAATTCCACACCCAACAAGCGGCTCTTGTCCCACCTGCCCGCTTTGATACTGCGGTTGGCAGCGGGCAGGTGTCGTGCCAGTGCCAGCAGGAGTGCTATGGTATGTTCGGAGACGGCAATGGTATTGCCCCTGGGAGCATGTATCACCAACACCCCATGCTGGATGGCGGCATTCAGATCGATATTGTCCAGGCCTGACCCGGCACGACCAATGACCTGTAAGTGAACGGCTTTCGCTAGCAGTTCTTCGGTAACGCGTGTCTGGCTGCGTATAATGAGTATTGTGTAGTTGCCGATCAGAGCCAGCAAGTGCTCTGGTGAGAGATCGAGTCGTACGTCAATCTGTGCCATGGGCAGTTCATACCGCAGCAGATCAATGCCCTCTTGCGCAATGGGTTCGGTAATCAGGATGCGTGGTCCGTTCGCTTCCAGTGCTTGTAAGGCTACCATTGGAATGCCTCTCTTTCTTTGTGTTTGTCTCTCTGGAAACCAAGTTCCTGCAGGCGCACCTGGAGGCAGTTCAGGGCAGTGAAGAGGTCTCGCACCTCGCAGCAACCCATGTGCGCGATGCGGACAATCTTGCCGGAGAGGTGTTCCTGTCCACCGGCAAGCACCACCTGGTCGCGCTCTCGCAGCTTGTTCAGCAGAACTCTGGCATCAATGCCCTCCGGCACACGCACCGCTGTCACGGTATTGGAGGCATGAGCAGGGTCAGCGAGCAGGTGCAACCCTAGAGCTCGCACATGCCTGCGCACATACTCCCCCATGTGTTGATGCCGTGCAAAGACCGCTTCCAAACCTTCGGCCAGCAGCAACTCCAGCACCAGATCGAGCGCATAGAAGAGCGAAACTGGTGGCGTCACCGGGTGCTGCCCTCGCTCCAAAGACCTTCGTGCCCTGGCCCAGTCGAAGTAAAAACGTGGCAGGCTCGCCTGTGCGTTTGCTTCCCAGGCACGTGGCCCGGCAGCCAGCATCATGAGGCCAGGTGGGCACAGCAGTCCTTTTTGCGAGGCGGTAAAGACCACATCAATCTCCCAGGCATCCATCTCAAACGGGATGCAGCCCAGGGAACTCACTGCATCCACCACGATCAGCGCATCAGGGTTGTGCCAGCGGATCAGCGCGGCTAGTGCCTTGAGATCATTGGTCACTCCCGTGGAGGTCTCGTTGTGGGTGAGCAGCACCCCACGGTAGGATGCCAGCTCACGCAGGCGTGCTTCAACAATACCAGGATCAGCCACCTCTCCCCAGGGGAAGGCGATGCGTGAGACCTGCAGTCCAAACCTCTCGGCGATCCGGGCAAAGCGATTGCCAAAGTGGCCGATAGTGATCGCCACCACATGCTCACCCGGTGAAAAGAGATTGACCAGGGCACATTCCTGTCCGCCTGTTCCGGAAGCGGGAAAGGTCAGCACCGGCAAGGTCGTCTGAAACACGTATTGCAGGCGTGCCGTGACGCGGCGCAGGATGGCTGTGAACTCCGGCCCGCGATGGTTGATCACCGGACGTGCCAGTTCAGCTAACACTGCAGGAGGCACCGGCGTTGGGCCGGGGATGCGCAGGTTCTGTATCGGTATCGCGACACGTGGCTCCACCTGTGGGACAGGAATGAGTAGCTGTTGTTCTTGTGTCGTTCTTGTCTGTATTGGCGTCATGCTACGTTCTCCTTGTCCTCACCATGCCAGCCTGACAGGGCTGTAGCCAGGTCGAAAGGCTCGTGCTGCCCTCTTTTGGAAATTGCTTCGAGCAAACTGTATACGCTGAGGTTGCTTCAACGACCGCACGACCGAGACGAGCGCCAGCAGTGTCAGTCCCAGTAGGAAACACAGCCCGACGAGGACCAGCACCCGATCGAAACTACCATAGATATCAATCAGCCATCCAACAACCGGTGTGATGCATGCAATCAGCACGCCTTCGGCTGTCATCAAAAGCAGGGTGACACGCTCTTCTTGCACACGGCCATATCTCACATGCAGCGTATCTGGGAGGCCCCTTCCCTGACCGAGCAACAGGTGGCGTTGCGACAATACCAGTGTGCCAGCGCTTGGCCTGAGTCGTGGCAGCAAGAGGCCCCAGACCGCAGCAGCCAGGGTATAACTCGCTAAACTTGCCGCCAGCCACCAGGGAGCCTGTAGGAACGGCAGGCCCAGCAGCGCCAAACTGCCTCCCATCACCACCAGCATGAACAACGCAAGAGTAAATGCACGAGCCTGCCTGGATGGGGGCAGCAGCCGTTCAGGGAAACCTACCACACTACGCGAGGCCCTGAACCAGCAGACACCAATCACAAGTGCGATAATCTGCCCAGCGAGGAGCCAGCCTAGTTTGTCTAACTCATGCGTCTCGAGCATCCCTCCTGCAAAGGCTGTCGGCACTGCGCCCCAGACGCCTCCCAGGATCACCGCAGCGCTACTAGCTAGCAGCGTGAGCAGCACATACCCCTTCGACTCCTGCGCTCGCTCGACTAGATACGACCACCACCAGTTCCTGGGTAGGGAAGCGGTATGCAAGCGGAGTTGGCGGCTCTCTGGCTGCCAGTTCCTGTTGACCCAGGACTCGACCACACCCATTGCTTCAGATTGAGGAGCACGACTGGCACACCGCATGTCGAATACGAGGAGTGGCATCACACTGAGCAGCCCAAGCAGCCCTGCCCAGGAGGGCAATACCCACACCACAAAGAGGCCTGCAGTGGTCCCCACGAGCGCTCGCGCCAGCGTCACCTGCTCACCTGCTGGTGACCAGAGTCGTCGCTGGGAAAGCCAGGCTGTGCTGATCGTTCCCAGCAGCAATGCCAACACTGCCAGAGTACAGAGATGCGCGGCCTCCACGGGGAGCACCCGTGTGGTTGTCTGCCAGGAGACCAGACGACTCCCTCCCAGCCAGAGCAACGTACAGAGCAACAGCCAACTCCCCCAGAGACGAGCGTCAGCCCGTAGACGCATGCCCAACACAGCGCCGAGCACCCAGGCGCTTGCCATACATGCAGGCACGAACGCCTGCTGGTTCAACGACCAGGCCTGGGCAAGTAGCAGCATCTGGAGAATAGAGCACCCCAGCCCTGCTAAGAGCCAGCACGTAGAGAGGATGCGCCTCCCAATGGCTTGATCGATTGCCTTCTCAACACGATAGCGTTGACTCATGATTGATTTCTCCTTGTGTCTTATTCTTCAAGCATGGGACATGACCTGTCCTCACGATGGTTCTCTTCAATCGTCACAGTGCTGTATGTTTCTTTCACGACTACAAAAACCACTGCCACTACCTATTCCTACCGATACCTTGTAATGGAGATAGGGAGCGTTGATGTCTGCCGACCAGAATGCTTTCCGGACACCAGGGCCGATGATGCAGAGAGGTGGAGCAGTATGCTGTCCTGCTGGCGCAGCCACCCGTGGATCTCGTCAAGGGAGGATTCTAGCTCCTCGCGTGACACGGTTGCATACGAACGACTGGCCTCGATCAGGGTGGTGAAGAGACCGAGCGACCAGGTGAGGTGCGTCATCCACTCAGGATGGAACTGCACTCCGACCCACCAGCGTGAAGAAGCCGTCTCCTCGAAGGCCTCGATCACGCCATCAGGAGCGGAGGCAGACATCAGGAGATCCGGTGCCAGCGCCTCGACTGCCTGGTGGTGCATCGACAGCACCGGGTCAATGACATGTCGATCCAGTTCGCCGTTGCCGCGTACCGCCAGCGCTAACCGGCTCTCCGGACAATGCACTCGGATGGGATGCATGCTCCAGGTGGAGGAAGAGACACGTCCTCGTGCGCTATGGCGCAGCAGCGCCGATCGCTCTTTCGGCCATTGTGCCTGCAGGTCCTGGTAGAGCGTCCCTCCAAGCACCACGTTCATGAGTTGCATCCCACGGCAGATGCCCAGTGTGGGGATACATAGCAACCAGGCCAGCAGCGCGACATAACGCTCCCACACGTCTCGCCACACATCAGAGATCCCGGCTTGTGGGTGAGGGGACTGACCGTACAGGCAGGAGTAGAGATCACCCCCACCCGTCAAGATCAAGCCGTCAAGCTCCCGCATGAGCGGCCAGAGCAGACCAAAGAGCAGCATAAAGGCATGCTCATCGCTCAGCAGGTGGAACGGATCCAAGCCCTCGATCAGTGGCAATGTGGGTATGAGATAGGGAAAGCCTCCTGCTTCCAAAATGGCATAGGCAGTGGGAGCATCGGCGGCAAAAACGGGCCAGCCGCCATCCCGTGCATATCCCGTTGGCGCAAGAATGCCGATGCGTGGTCGAGTGCGTTGGGCTGGGGAGTGCTGCTGT
>WNGJ01000167.1_pt1 | contig 57331 bp, 49 predicted proteins | sample 5400611 | NCBI WGS metagenome assembly WNGJ01 (sample SAMN13153375, study PRJNA577476) | soil metagenome | isolation source: 40 cm soil or saprolite under Garry oak tree replicate 1 | place: USA:California | collected 2016-06-15 | reverse complement strand
ACATCGATATAACGGAGTTGCTGCCACGACTGATCCGTCAGGCCAGAGGACAAGATAAGTGAGGCGAAGGCAGCAATCAATGAAAGGACGTAATTTATGACCACCTTTCCCGATTCACCACGTCTGCTCAAAGGAGGTATCGCCTTGATAAACCCCGATACAGCGCACGTGCAGCGTGTGATCGTCTTGCAATATAACCCTGAGACGCTCAGTCGCACTCTACAGATCCAGGGGGCCGGCAGCGAGAGCGGGGATCGCCTGGAGGTACTGCGCCTCAAAGCGCCGCCGGTCGAAACGATCAAACTGGATGCCGAGATCGATTTAACGGACCAGCTAGACCAAAATTTGCCAACCTTCGATCTCGGCATCTTCCCGCAACTCGCGGCCCTGGAGACCATTGTGTATCCAACTAGCGACCAGCTATTGTCGAATAATAGCCTCGCTCAGGTGGGTACACTGGAGATCGCTCCAATGGAGACTCCACTCACTCTCTTTATATGGAGTAAGACTCGCGTATTGCCTGTGCGCCTCACCGAGTTCAGCATAACTGAAGAGGCATTTGATCCTTCCCTCAACCCGATTCGCGCCAAAGTCAGCCTCGGCATGCATGTGTTGAGCGTTTACGACCTGGGTTTTGATCACAAGGGCGGCAACCTCTTCTTAGTCTATCAACAGGAAAAGGAGCGCCTCGCAACTATGGGTCAGAGTGCCAATCTGAGCACCCTGGGAATCGGAGGCATCTCATGACAATTGCACCCTTCCCCATCACCAGTCGTTACTACGGCATTGAAACAGCGCAGCTCACGGCAGCAGATGGCAGGATAATTGTCTACATGCGACGCCGTTTTGTTCCTTCAGCGGACCGATTTGCGCTGCTTCAAGAGATTACCGTAACCGAGGGAGATCGGCTAGATAATATTGCGGCTCACTACCTGGGTGATCCAGAGCAGTTCTGGCGTATTTGCGATGCCAACAACGCCATGCGGCCCGATGATCTGACTTCGACCATTGGTCGCAAACTACGCATCACTTTGCCTGAAGGTATTCCGGCAATAGCAGGGGTTTAGTATGCTAAAAGGCTTTTATCTGACACTGATGATGGGGCCAGTTTTGGCCGTACCTGTGCCACAGCCGGTCACGGATGCGCTGACCAGCGTGCAGATCACCGTGAGCGCAGGTCAACGCAGTGGGTTCCAACTGACCTTTGCCTTGAGCAAACAATCTTTGTTGAGTCGTACCTTGATACCGGCTGGCTTCTTCGATCCCAAGATTCGCGTGATCATCGTGGTAACGCTTAACAGCACACCGACCGTTTTGATGGATGGGATCATCACCCGCCAGGAGATCACGCCGAGTAGTGAGCCTGCACAATCTACACTGACGGTTACGGGCGAGGACTTGAGTGTGCTCATGGACCTGGAGGATAAGACAGGCGCGGCCTTTCCTGCCATGCCGGCGGGGGTGAGAGTTCTAAAAATCCTGGCCAGTTACGCTGTATATGGCATAGTCCCTCTTGTTGTAAGCGAGCTGTTCCCATTCCTGCCAATCCCGGTGACGAAGACACCTGCCCAGAAAGGGACAGACCTTGCCTATATTAAGAAGATGGCAGAAGACAATGCTTTTGTTTTCTATATTGATCCTGGCCCCGTTCCGGGCGCCAGTGTAGCCTATTGGGGACCGGAGATAAGGATCGGCGTCCCTCAATCGGCGCTGAACATCAATATGGATGCTTTCACCAATGTTGAGTCGTTGAGCTTCAGTTTCGATGGATTGTCTGCAACACAGTTTGCAGTGCATTTTCAGGAGCCGAACACTAAATTAAGCATCTCTATCCCCCTGCCGAGTATTTCACTGTTGCGCCCACCTCTTGCTCTCAAACAAGCCCCGGCATTAAAACAAGAACCCTTCGAAGGAATCGCCAAGTTCGATGTTACCCAGATACTCTCGCTAGGCCTTTCTAAAACTGCTGCATCAGCCGATGCTGTCACAGGCTCAGGACAACTGGATGTCCTACGTTATGGTCAAATCCTCCAAGCTCGCCATCTTGTGGGAGTACGTGGTGTGGGGATGGCCTATGATGGCCTCTACTATGTTAAAAGTGTGACCCATAACATCAAGCGTGGTGAATATAAACAGAGCTTCAGTCTGACCAGGAATGGACTCATACCACTGACGCCGAGGGTAATTCCATGAACGGAAGCGATAGCAAAAAGTATTACGGCAAGTACCGGGGGACAGTTTCTGACAATCGAGACCCCTTGCTGCTAGGTCGTGTGCAAGCCAAAATACCTGACGTACTGGGTGATAACGCTAGCACCTGGGCTATGCCTTGCACGCCTTATGCTGGGAAAGGTGTGGGATTGTTCCTGATCCCGCCTGTCAATGCCTCCGTCTGGATCGAGTTTGAGCAAGGTGACATAGATTATCCAATCTGGACAGGTTGTTTCTGGGCGTTGGGTGAGGTACCAGCAACACCCGCTGTAGCCGAGATGAAGGTACTCAAGACCGACCTGGCGACCATTACCCTTAACGATCTACAGGGGGCAGGTGGTATCACTATCGAGACCTCAATCGGCACCGGAGCAAAGGTCGTGATGAATGTCACAGGAATCGAGATCACGAGCGGATCGGGAAAAATCCAGCTCGCTGCCAGTGGAGTATCGATTAACGACGGCGCATTGGAGGTGACATAATGCCTGGTTTTCTGGTCCACGAGGGTGCGACAGTATTGTGTTTGCACGGCGGAACCGCGCAGCCAGTGGTAACAAATCCGCGTGTGCAGGTAAGCAAACAACCGATTGTGACGCAGGCAAGCACGTATGCCATTGCAGCATGCTCACTTACGGGCTCACCTGGGCCTTTCTGCGCGAGCGCCCAGTGGATCACTGCCGCGACCCGTGTCAAGGCAGAAGGAGTGCCGGTCGTGCTGCAAGATAGCCAGGCTACCTGCGTTAGTACCGCCACCGGATTGAATATCGCGGTCACGCAGACACGGGTGAAAGGGACATGATCGATGAATATTGACTTTCCGTTCCACTTAGATAGTCGCGGTCGCAGCGCCACCACCGATGGCGATGACCATATCAGGGATATGATCGAGCAACTGCTGTTCACCAATCCCGGTGAGCGGGTTAATCGGCCCGATTTCGGCAGCGGCCTGCAGCAGTTAGTCTTTGCTCCCAACAGTCCCGAACTAGCAGCGGCGGTGAAATTCACGTTGCAGGCAGCCTTGCAGCGCTGGCTAGGAGACCTGATCGAATTGCAGGCGCTTGAGGTAACCAGCGAGGATTCGACTTTGAGCATTCAGGTCCAGTATGTGGTGCGTCGCAGCGACCAGCAGCAAGTAGTGCAATTTACGCAGACGGTGTAGAGATGATGAAGACTTCCGAAATATGTGTTGACCAGACAGAGCGACGCCGGGCTATAAGGGAGCATCGCGGGCCAGACGGTAACCCCGATGTGAATGGCATCGACTATATCGAGGTCGATGTTATCGACCAGCGTCTCCTCTCTGTGCATTTTCTCGATAAAGCGCCAGAGAATATCACAGAGAAAAATGTGCGCGTAGACGGAGGAGTACGCATTCGCAATATCCAGGTGAAAATGGTGCAGTTGTGCGAACCCGAAGACCCGGAGCAGGCCGATTGCATGCTGGTCACTGTGGACAAGGCGGGAGATTTCTCTACCTATACGCTGTGCCTGGTTCAAGTGGACACATCGAATCAACCGACCGACATACCGCTCCAGGGCTTTGACCCCCGCTATGCCTGTATAGATTTCTCCTTCAAGGCCAATTGTCCCAGTGATCTCGATTGCAAGCAGGTAGACACCTGTCCACCAGGGGTGCTGGACGAGCCGGAGATCAATTACCTGGCGAAGGACTATGACAGCTTCCGGCAGCTCATCCTGGATCGCCTGGCGCTGATCATGCCGGATTGGCAGGAGCGCCATATACCGTCGCCATGTTCGCCTGGTTGACTACATGATGCACGAGGGCTGCAATACACGCGCCTGGCTTTTTGTGGACACCGATACCGATGTGTCACTGGACCCGCAAGAATTCTACTTTATCACGGGCTATAACGACGCGTTGGGGGTCGGCAGCACGATTCTTAGTGACGACGATGTGCAAAGGCTTCCTTCGAGCAACTTTGAAGTATTTGAGCCGCTATTGATAAACCCTGGGCAACCAATCCAGCTCTACGAGGCGCATAATGCAATACCCTTTTACACCTGGGGTGACAGGCAATGCTGCTTGCCCCGGGGCGCAGCAACAGCCACCCTAAGGGACGAGTGGATTGCTACCTCCTCGCCGCCTTCGCCAGGTGTGACGGAAGAGCTTCCACGCAAATTACATTTGCAGGTTGGCGATGTGCTGATTTTTGAAGAGGTGTTTGGCCCCAGGACCGGTGTGACGGAAGATGCAAACCCGGCTCACCGTCATATAGTGCGCCTGACCAGGGTAGAGCCTGGAGTAGATGCACTCTACGATATTCCTGTTGTCGAGATCGAATGGGGTGTGGAAGATGCACTGCCGTTTCCGCTTTGCCTCTCGGCTATCGGACCCGCGCAGGTTCCACCAGGCTCACCCCCAGATTCCGTCGTGAGGTACGAGTGTCAACTGCTCGAAGACATTAGCGTCGCCCGTGGCAATGTCATCCTGGTAGATTACGGCAAGACCATTCGGGATGAAGACCTGGGCAGTGTCCCGTCAGAGTCTATAGCTCCCAGATGTGAAGGCGAAGGCGATCTCGCGGATATCCAGACTAGCGCAGGTGTGTTTCGTCCAGGCTTGCAGCAAGTGCCTCTAACCTTTTATGAGACTCTTGAATCGGACGCACCATTCTTCGTTCCTGCGATTCCTGATCTGCACAAACCTGTGTCCCTGACATCGGCACAAAAACTGTTGCTCCAGGACCTTCGCCAGGCAGTCCCCTGGATAAAACTAACAAGTACCGCACCTGCCAACGGGGTTACTCTGCATGGCCCGGCCGAGGATGGAAAGCAGGTTGCGGACGAAGAACATGACACCGGAGTCGAAGGGGGCAGCGCAGATCAGGGAGCAGACAAAGATATCGAGTGGCTTATACAGTATGATTTGCTGGAGAGCACGAGCGATGATTACCATTTTGTGGTCGAGATGGACAACGACGGCTTTGCGCACCTGCGCTTTGGCGACGGGGAACTGGGACGCATGCCTGAAGCCGGAACACAATTCAAGGCCACCTATCGCGTCGGTAACGGACCGACGGGCAATGTGGGCGCAGAGACGATCTCTCACATCGTCTTTCGCAACATGCTACTATCCGGTGCGACTCTGCAACCACGTAACCCCTTTGCAGCCTCGGGCGGAGTCGCTCCAGAGCCACTTGATGAGGTCAAGTTGTTCGCGCCGCATGCTTTTCGATCGAGCAAGAACCTGCAGCGAGCGATCACCGCTGACGACTATGCCCGCCTGGCCGAGCGCAATCCCAAGGTACAGCGCGCAGCGGCAGAACTGCGCTGGACGGGCAGTTGGTTCGAAGTTTTAGTAGCAATCGATCCATTTGGTAGTGAGGAGGCTGACCAGGCGTTGCTGGACGAGATCACCGCCTACCTGGAGATCTACCGGCGCATGGGACATGACCTGAAGGTGGTACCGGCACACTACGTCGCGTTGGATATTGCCATGACGATCTGTGTCAAGCCGGATTTCCTACGTGGGCATGTCAAAGCGGCGCTGCTCGACGCATTCAGCAACCGCTTATTGCCCAATGGACGCCCTGGATTCTTCCATCCTGACAATCTGACCTTCGGTCAGGGTATTGCTTTGAGCAAACTAGTAGCTATCGCGCAGGCTATACAGGGCGTGCAGAGTGTCGAGGTTACCAGGCTGCGACGTAGCTTCGAGGGGCCGCATGGCGAACTGAGAAAAGAATTCCTGCCCATTGGCCCCATGGAAATTGCTCAATTGGACAACGACCCCAATTTTCCTGAACACGGCAAAATTGAGTTCAAAATGGTAGGTGGACGATGAACGAAACCTGCGGTTGCTGTGAAGGCATCGAACAACTGACCCCGATAGCGATTGTCAATCGCCCTGGTCTGGACGCGCTGATCTACCGGGTGGGTACCCATTCCAGCTTCCTGGAAACGATGCTGGCACGCCTGTCGAACCTGGGCATTGCTCGCAAAGACCTGGACATACCTCTTTCCGAGTTTGACGATCCAGATGCGCTGATCTACCCGTTGAGAGGTTTGACTACGCGTGAAGCAAGCGATACGGCCATTGCTTTCCTGGACGGCTGGGCGACAGTGGCTGATGTGCTCACCTTCTACCAGGAGCGCATCGCTAACGAGGGCTACCTGCGAACAGCGACCGAACGTCGCTCTATCCTGGAACTGGCACGCCTGGTAGGTTATACGCTGCGTCCTGGCGTTGCTGCAAGCGTCTTCCTGGCCTATACGCTGGAGAAAGACAACAATGTGACCATCCTGCCAGGCAACGGCGCCCAGAGTATTCCTGGCCCCGGCGAACTTCCGCAATCATTTGAGACTGCCGAGCCGCTGGAAGCTCGCTTCATCTGGAATACGCTCCAGCCACGGCTCACACGTCTTCAGTTTATCAGTCTGATTCCCGGCTCTCCTCTCTCTTCTCCACTTTCACCGCCAACGGGCGAAGAGAACACGATAAATACGGACACACTATACTTCCAGGGTACTGCGACAAAGCTCAAGTCTGGAGATCCCCTGCTGTTCATCTTCAAAGACAGCCTGCCGGACGCTACCTCTTTCTTTGGCGAACCCTTCAGAGAGTTTGTCTTCGTCAAAGTGGCTACTGTCACGCCTCAGGCAACACAGAACCGTACCGTGGTGACAGTAGATCGAAACCTGAGTCAGCCAACTATAAGTTCGCCGCCCGTGTCCGGTGGAAAGTTGAGTTACACCGGCCTGGTGCAGAATCTCACGGCAACTCCCTCCGTTCCGCCTCGCAACTCGCAGCAGTTGGAGCGCCAAATGGGACAGATATTCAATCCCAGATCAGGCATCAACTCACAGATATTGAAGACCGTCAATCCTGCATTGGGTGAGACATTGGATGCAGCGTTGTCCAATGCTGATGTCACAACTGCGCCATCGATACCTTTACTGGATTGTCCTGCGGCGCTACGGGTGAAGGCCGCACTTTTTGGACAGGATGTACCAATCCAGCTTTTCACCAGAGAGTTTGGCCTGAGAGCCTTGACAGTAAGCATGCAGAGTAGAGGCGATCTGGCGAGTTTGTTGCCCTACTTGTTGCCTTTAGACGCGCAATACGATATCGCACCGGGGAGCTGGGTAGTAATTGAAACTGAAAGTAGCGTTATGGGCGATACGACCACATTGACGACCCGAACCTTTCGTAAGGTAGTGAAAGTTCAGACGATTACACTCAGTCCGCTCGATGTTCTGGAGATGCTAGTATCATCTCCTGTGACTGTCGCTTCCACACGTCGCACATCTGCTGCAACGCTTCCTCCTGCCCTCTCCGCCCTGGCGATAGCAAAGAAGATAACGCTTTTGACACTGGACAGCTCCTGGCTTGAGAACCCGCCTCAAAGTGAGCCCGAGCTACTCTTTCTCCTGCGTGGTACCACCATTTATGCTCAGAGCGAATGCCTCACGCTGGCCGAGGAACCCCTTGTCAATAACCCTGCTGTTCAGCAGTCCGGCGGAGGATCGACGGGCGCGACAGCTGCATGCATTGTCCAGGGTGACACAATAGAATTGGATCAACTCTACCCCGATCTTCAATCCGGCCGTTGGGCGATCGTCTCTGGCGAACGAGCTGATGTCGCAGGCGCAAGTGGAGTCATGGTGAGCGAACTGGTAATGCTGGCAGGCGTCACACAGGATGTAGGTACAGTGACTGTAAATATAGGCGGAGTGGATACAACTATACCGCTTCCCGGCGACAAGCTTCATACTTTCTTAAAGCTTGCTAAGTCTCTCTCCTTCCAGTATAAATGCGACACGGTAACCATTTATGGCAATGTTGTGCGGGCCACTCATGGCGAGACACGCAGCGAAGTGCTGGGCAGCGGCGACGGAAGCAAGGCATTGCAACGATTCACGTTGAGCCAGTCGCCACTCACCTACGTTGCTGCACCTACTGCTGTCGGGGCTGAGAGTACGCTGCAGGTACGCGTCAATGATATCCTCTGGCATGAAGCGGATTCCCTGGCCGACTTAGGCCCGAAAGATCGCAGCTTTACCACAGAAACAGATGATGCGGACAAAACTACAGTCATTTTCGGCAATGGCAAGTACGGCGAACGCCTACCAACAGGCGTCGAGAATGTCAAGGCGGCCTACCGCACCGGAATTGGCAAACCTGGGAATGTCAAGGCGGGACAGATTAGCCTGCTTACGACGAAACCGCTGGGGGTTAAGAGTGTCATTAACCCACTGAGGGCTTCGGGAGGAGCTGATAGGGAGAGCCAAAACTCGGCACGCAGCAATGTGCCTCTGGCATTGCTGGCGCTTGATCGTCTTGTTTCAGTAGAAGATTATGAGGATTTCGCGCGAACCTACGCCGGCATCGGTAAAGCCAGCGCTGCCAGCATCTCCGATGGCCGCCGCCAATTCGTCCATCTCAGCATCGCCGGAGCTGACAATATCCCTATAGATGTCACCTCCGACCTGTATCTAAATCTCGTCCAGGCCCTGCAGCAGTTAGGTGATCCCAATGTACCTTTGCAGGTAGCTATATGCGAGGTCAAGTTTATCGTCATCAGCGCCAGTGTACGCTTATTACCGGACTATCTGTGGGAGGCTGTTGAGTCCCAGATACGCGCTGCGCTCCTGGATATTTTCAGCTTCGAGCGCCGCAATCTGGGACAGCCGGTGTTCGAAAGTGAAGTGTTTAGCGCCATCCAGGGAGTTACCGGCGTGGATTATGTTGATCTGCAGATCCTGGGAGCTGTAGATCAGGGTAGCGTGGTCAATGCCCTTGACACAGTGTCGCAGACACCACCCGACCCATCCGATCCAATGGAGACAGCGACTCAAGAGTTTCTCGAGCTGCTTGACCTGACAGGCCACAAGAACATACCTGTATATCTGGCAAAGTTCGACACGATCACTAACCAGATCGATCAGGCCCAACTGGCCTTTTTAAGCCCGGATGTGCCTGACACGCTCATTCTCACGGAGTTGACACAATGAACTCACTAAATTCAGTGAATAAGGACCTGGATCGCTTGTATAAACTCCTGCCGATGGTTTACCGCCAACGCGATGCAGAGCAGGGTTTCCCGCTCCAGGCATTATTGCGCGTTATGGATGAGCAGGTAGTTGTCGTCGAGACCGACATTGCACAATTGTACGAAAACTGGTTCATCGAGACCTGCCAGGATTGGGTGGTACCCTATATCGCTGACCTGATTGGCTACCAGGTTGTTCATGATGCAGGAGAACCGGCTGAAGCGACAACCCCCGAGGAGCAACTGCGCAACAAGATTCTGGAACCGCGTCGTGATGTCGCCAACACTATCCGAGATCGAAGACGCAAGGGCACCCTCTCGCTGCTCGAACAGCTTGCCAGTGATGTAGCCGGTTGGCCCGCGCGCGCGGTCGAGTTCTACACCTTGCTCGGCCTGTTCCAGAACATCAATACGCTGCACATGGAACGTGGTCGCACGGTGGATTTGCGTAACGGGGATGCGCTTGATCGCCTGGATGGGCCATTTGATGAAGTAGCCCACAACGTAGACGTGCGAAGCATCGTTTCGCACCGCACACCCGGGCGGTATAACATCCCTAGTGTTGGGCTTTTTGTCTGGCGACTCAAAGTCTATTCCGTCACCAAAACACGGGCGCGCTTGCTCAATGAGATAGGTTCTGAGTTCTTCACCTTCAGCATTCTGGGAAATGATACGCAGCTCTATACCAGGGCGCAGCAGAAAGCAGAAGCGCAACGGAGTACCAACGAGCTGAATTTTCCCACGCCCATCCGACGACGCCAATTCGAGAGGGACATCAAGCAGGCACAAGCTCAGGGAAAGTCCGCATCAGATTATTATGGCGAAGATAAGAGCCTGTTCATCTGGAGAGGGCTACCCGAGCAGCCAGAAGCCCCACAACAGGGCCGACGCTCGCGAAGAGCCCAACAGCCTGGAAGTCCCCAACCACCGAAAGTCATCTGGGTTCCCGTTCCAATCGCTAACATTGTCGCGGCTGACCTGAGCGACTGGCAGTATCGGCCAGCAGGGGACCAGGTGGCAGTTGACCCGGTGCTGGGCCGCATTGCTTTTGCGCCAAACCGCGAACCCAAAGGCGGCGTGAAAGTGCTTTACCATTATGCGTTCAGCGATGATATGGGGGGTGGCGAATATAATCGACCCCTTCTCCAGCCACCCAGGAAGTATCAACTCTTCCGGGTCAGTAAGCAGAAGGGAGATATCCACACCATCGCGGAGGCGCTGAAGCTCTGGGAGAACTGGAAGGAAGCCCATCCTGACGAGCCCCACGATACCGTCATAGAGATCGCGGACAGTGGAGTATATAGCGAGAGCAATCTGCAAGTCTCGCTTGGGGAGAAAGAAGTGCTGCAAATTCGCGCCGCCAATCGCAAACGTCCCGTGATCCGCCTGGAAGAGGAGCGAGTGGATCGCACGAACGCTCTGATTTTGGAGGGCGGGGCGCAGATTACGGGCATGTCTGGCAGTCGCTTCACCCTGGATGGTCTATTGATCTTTGGACAGGGCATTCAAGTCGAAGGCGAATTTGCCGAATTGAAGATTCGTCACTGTACTCTGGTGCCCGGCTGGGATCTCGAGCATGATTGTGAACCCAAAGCAGCACATGAAGCCAGTCTGACCCTATCCAACACGGATGCGCTCGTTACTATCGAACATAGTATACTTGGCGCCATTGTGGTCGATGAGGATGAAGTCCAGGAGGATCCAGTCCGCATCAGGATTAGCGACAGCATTCTGGATGCGACTGACAATCAACGCGAGTTGCTGAGTACGTCGGGTCGGCGGATAGCGCACGCTGCGCTGGAGATTCTGCGCAGTACCTGTTTCGGGATGGTTGATGTTCACGCCATCGAGCTAGCCGAGAGCAGCATATTTAATGGTATGGTGAGGGTCGCTCGCACTCAAACTGGTTGTATACGCTTCTGCTATGTCCCGGATGGCTCTCGCACACCGCGTCGATACAACTGCCAACCCGATTTGGTGAAGCAGGCTGTGGACGAGAACCCAGATATCCTGAAGGATGATAAAGGCTCCGCTAAAGAACGCGAGATCGACCGGGTGCGGCCTCTGTTCAATAGCACGCGCTATGGCAAACCCACCTATTGTCAGCTTGCCGATGACTGCGCCGTTGAAATCACAGGCGGCGCAGATGACGAGTCGGAGATGGGAGTCTTCCACGATCTTTTTCAACCGCAGCGAGCCGCGAATCTACGCGCCCGCCTCGACGATTTTACCCCTGCCGGGATGGAGGCAGGGATCATCTATGCAAGCTAGGAGGAACCAGAATATATGGATGGCGATTTTAAGGGCGATTTTACACGCGACACGTATGAGCCACTCCGGCGCTTCACTCGCGTACTCATGCAGCAGGGGCGGGTTCAGCTTGATGCCGATTGGAACGAGCAGGCGGATCTCCTTCTATATGCTCAGCGCAGGCTGATCACGGACCTGGTCGGCCCGCACTGGGGAATATTCGACTTCGATATTGATCCAAAGGGCAACGGTGGCGCCGGCAGTATTGCAAGTATCAACCCCAATAGCTTCAAGATCGCGTCGTCCTCGGGCAGCTCTAACGACTTTTCGATTGGGGCAGGCATTTACTATGTGGATGGCGTCCCCTGCTTGAATGGACTAAAAAATGGGCAACCACTTACTTATGCGAATCAAGAGCCGCGGCCAGTGCCAGTTCCGCTTGGGCCCTATCGATACTGGGTCTTCCTGGATATCTGGGAGAGCCAGATCACCTATCTTGAAGATGACAACATTCGCGAAGTGGCGCTGGGTGAGAACGGGCCGGATACGGCCACACGCGCCGAAGTAGTGTGGCAGGTCAAGGCCTCTAATGTTCCTACCGTTCCTCTTGATACCATTACCAGGTTTGGCCCTAATGGCCAGGATGCTCAAAATCCACTTCAGAGGATAAAGTTTGTCGAAGACAATACGCAGCTAGTGCAAGGGGCATTCCAACCAACGTTTCGTGGAGGGCTTAAAGCCCGGGGCAAGGTTCCACCGGATGGGAATGTCGACCCGTGTATTACCCCACCCGATGCGCAATTTCGCGGTGATGAGAATCAACTCTACCGCGTGGAAGTTCACACGGGAGGTACCCAGGAAACAGCGACGTTCAAGTGGTCGCGCGAGAACGGCTCTGTGGTCTTTCCCATTGCGGGTTTGGCCGGTAACACCGTTACATTGGGAAATCTCGGTCGCGATAATCATCTCTCTTTGCAGCCTGGCGATTGGGTGGAGATCGTAGATGATGACTATCTTCGCCAGGTCGCCTCGTTGCAAGGTCCTGGTTCTATCAACCCTTTACAGGGCTCCATCAACCCGTTATTACAGGTAGTCACGGTAGATCGGGCGAATCTGCTGGTGACCTTGAAGGGGACGTTAGCCAGTGCGCCATTTCCGAGCGTCGGACAGGATCAGAGCAAATATCCCGTTCTACGACGCTGGGATCAAAAAAGTGGGACCGGGAAAGTGGGGAGCGCACCGAAATTGACGAAGGAAGGGACTATACAAATCAATGAGGGCACCACAGACAATACCTGGATCGTGCTGGAAGATAGTGTCCAGGTGCAGTTTCAACCCGGTGGGCAAACCTCGGATATTCCACCGAAGGATAACCCTGCGATGAGCTATCGTACCGGTGACTACTGGCTCATTCCGGCCCGCACCGTTATCGGCGATGTTTTGTGGCCACAAGAGAACGATCCATCGGGGAAGCCTCAACCTAAAGCATTGGGCCCACGGGGGGTAAGGCATCATTATGCGCTCCTGGCCGTGATTTCCTTCGCTATTGGTGATCCTCCTGGCACGGTAATCGATCTCCGCTACATGGTCCCCCCACTGGGAAAACTGGCGGAGGTGCTGGATATAGTTTTACCTGATTTTAGAAATCTTCTATAACGGAATTGGGAGGTACGGCTATGTGCTTTGACGCCTTTGCGCGGCCAGCACATCGATAACCGATATGCAACAAAGCCTGGGACAACTGGCCAACACTCACAATAACAACTATAGCGCTCTGGAGGTCAGCTATCATCGTGTCACCGGGGGCGAACTCGTGCGCGACCCGTATGCATCGGTACGGCATACTGGCCTTGACCTTAGACTATCGGCCAGCGTTGTGATTGCAGCCTGGAATGTAAGCAGTACACTTGAGCAATGCCTCATCGCCATCGAGCAGAGCAGCTTTAACCGCAAATATCCGGAACAGCTCGAAGTGATTGTGATCGATGATGGCTCTACTGATGGCACCTGGGAGTTATTGCGACAACTGCGGCTCAACCTGCGCCTCAAGGCTGCGCAGCAACTGCATTATAGCAGGGCCCATGCACAGAATACCGGCATCGCTATCGCAGAGGGTAATGTGATTATCTCGTGCGATGCCGACATGATACTGGCACCTTTCGCTATCGAAGAGCTGGTAAAACGCCACCAGTTGCTTGAACACATCATGCTGATCGGCTTCCGTAGCGATGTGAACGCAGCCGATCCTCGCATTCAACGCTCCATACTGGCCGAGCATCTACCACTCCTCCTGCCTCCATTCACCCAGGATATGCGGCTGCGTTATGGCGCTGGAGGCTGGCCAGAGAGCATGTGCCGCGACTCAGATCATCTCAAACGCCTGGGTGGAGGCAAATCGATTATTATGCCTGACGGCTCCAGCTGGAATTTGCAAAGCATAGTCTATGGCGCGCTCCTCAGCATGGCCCGCAGCGACTTTCTGCTTATGGGTGGTTATGATGAGCGCTTCTACGGTTGGGGCTGCGAGGATACTCTATTAGGAGTACTAGCACAAGCAATGGGAAACTATATCATCCCTGTCTACTCCGCAGCCGGGCTGCACATCACCCATGGCGACCGCAGCGCGCGCAAATGGCAGGAGTTCGCGATGAACCGCCGCGTATTTCAGATGATTTTGAACTCACCATTTGGCGCCAAAGATCAACGGTGGCTTGATCGCGCGAAGAGTCGAATCCAACAATACTGCGAGCGAACGCCCAGCTCTCGCTTAGGGATGTGCCCCTGCTTATACAACCCATTCAGCGATGAACTAGCAGACCCGGATCGACGTGGGAAGTACCTGTATAGCCTGGGGCGAAACGATGAGGCTGCCACAGCTTTTGCTGAAGTGCATGGCACACCTGAGCAGGAGGCCTGGGCCATGTTTGACCAGGCGAAGGCATTGCGAGCAGGTGGGCATGCCGACCAGGCTACTACTCTGCTGGAGAAGACTACATCCCGTCTGCCCAAAAGTGCATGGCCGTTAATCGAATTGGCTCTGGCGTTCGCTGCTCAAGGCCAATTTGAAGAAGCACATAATAGCTTAGAATTAGCCCGCAAGATTGACCCCGGCAATCCCTGGCTCGGTTTTTTACTAAGGAGACCGGCGCAAAAGCATCTAGAACGAGCTGCCCACTATCTGCGCCAGGGTGACCACACACTGGCGGTACGCGACTTAGAAGCCGCTCTCATACTCGATCCACATAATGTAAATGCGCAGTGGGACCGTGCTCTTGCCTTAGCAACTCTCGGCCAAAGGCGCGCTGCAAAAGAAGCGCTTGCCAGCCACGTATACAGACTCTCTTCCTCAGCTGGAAGGAATAGTCCCGCATGCCTTGAACTGGCGTGCTTACATCTGGCTCTAGGTGAACCTGGAGCAGCGAAGGTTGTACTGGAGCAAGCACGAAGGCTCCGTCCCCGTGACCAGGAGGTAACTGCACGCATGGCCGAAATTAACGCATATGCTGCCAAAGCCCATCCTTTGCCACTGGCTAGAAGGATTGTAGAACGTTGCCAGGCAATTCCCGGTTGGTTTGGCGAAGATGAGATAGAACTACTGGTAGCACTCGTACTACGAGCAGTAGCCAATTGTAATAACCCGAGTTCTCCTATTCTCATTGAAATCGGAAGCTACTGCGGTCGAGCAACCATTGCAATGGGCTTGACCGTGATTGGTTTAGGTCGTACAGATACGCGGATCGTGGCTGTGCATGAGCCAACGCATGGTTTGATAGCTGATGGTCGTCATCCGCGTAGTGTGCTTCGCACTCAATTAGTTAACCATGAACTGTCCGATCTGGTGGTCTGCGCGCCTGAAGAGGAAGCAGCGCCCTGGGAACGAACCAGCCAATTGTTGCTGGTGGACGGACAGCATGACTACAAGAGCGCTCGCGGTGATGTTGAGCGCTATGTTCCACAACTGGCTGCCGGAGGACTGTTGTTGTTTCACGACTACGCTGACTATTTTCCAGATGTCCAGCGCTGCGTTGATGAACTACTTGTCGATCCCGGCTTTGAGTTTGTGGCCCATGTGGGGAGCTTGATTGCGCTGATGCGCCAAATTGCATCACCCCTCCCCTCCCGGTAGCTGGCATCACATTTACGATGAAGGAGTTACTCATAGCTATGTCTAATACTATCTGGGTGTACTGGGAAGGACCTCAGCCTGCGTACCTTTCACTATGCTACAAAACGCTCCTTGCTCATAATGATAATGTGGTACTGTTGGATAGGGCTGCCTTCGAAGTCCTGTTCAAGGGTGATCGTGACATCAACATCGATGCTCTTACTTTAAATCATAAATCAGACTTCATTCGCGCTCACCTTCTCAAGCATTACGGTGGACTTTATATTGATTGTGATTGCATCGTCATGCAGAACCTTTCTCTTGTAATGGATAAGGCCAATGAAGTGGGGTTCGTCGGATATCGTGAACCTCAAGGCTATATGAGTTGTAACTTTATGGCATCAGTAGCGGATGGTGAAGTCATCAACGAACATTACAATGCGGTCTGCAATAGCATCCGCAGTGGGCATCATCTTGAGTGGCTCGACCTGGCTTCGGTTCCCATGGAAAGGGCCGTAGCTAAATATATCGCCATGAGTTTTGTTTTGCCAACTGAGTTGATCATGCCAATAGGTTGGCACAAAAGTCAGCAGTTGTGTGTTCGACGAAGTGATGAGTTGCATGAGCAGCACTTTCAACATGGTGCTCTTTGCTATATGCTCTCCCATAACACAATAATGAGCCAACATCAGACTCAAATATTAGGTTATTTACCCGAAGATACTCTCTTAAGGGAACATTATTTCATCTCATTTTTATTCAGGAAGTCTCTCTCAAAAGAAATATTGTCTATGTACGATGTCCCTGCATATTTGGGTGGTCACGAAGACAAAACGCAATTCGATCATGGAGCGTTTGACTATCTGGCTTCACACTTTCAGATAAAGAATATGGTCGATATTGGCTGTGGGCTAGGAGGAATGATTTACTATGCGCTGTCAAAGGGGGTAAAAGCTGTAGGCGTAGATGGTGATCCTTCGGTGGCTCGCGACTGCCCGGTTATGATTGAGCATGATTATTCAAAAAAGCCTCTTTACCTCGGTGAGTTCGATCTTGGTTGGTCAGTAGAGTTCCTGGAGCATGTCGAAGAGCAATACATCCCTAATTTTATGGAAACTTTCCTTTGCTGCAAACATGTGTTCGTTACGGCGGCTATTCCAGATCAACCGGGGTTTCATCACGTCAACTGTCAATGGGGAGATTACTGGATCAGCAAATTTGAGCAGGCTGGCTTTAAACTTGATCGAGAAGCCACGGAGGGAGTGAGGAAACATTCCACCATGTGGAGTCGTTTTACGGAGCAAACAGGCCTTGTCTTTCAGCGAAATAGTTGAATACGTTACAAGTAAAGGGGGAGGAGCCTGATGGAACCACTCGTGACCATTGCTATTCCTGACATCGCTGGAGCAGCAGCTTGCACAATCACACTAGCTGCACTGGCAAAGCACACACCGGAGCCGTATGAGGTCGTGCTCCTTCTAGAAGAAACTCACAGGCAACAGGTAATATCAACGCCGGGCAACTCCACGTTACGACAGGTATCGGTTCCGGCCCCATTCGGCGCACCAGCTGCGTTAAATCTTCTATTGGAAGCAGATACTGCACACTACATTCTGCTGCTAGAGAGCGGCGCGAGAGTAACATCTGGTTGGTTGGAACGTCTGCTGGCACCCCTGGGCGATCCAAGCATAGGTTTGAGTGGTCCATCGACCAATCTCTGCTGGAATGAGCAACAGATAGCACCAAGGCCGGGGGGATTCGGCTGGTCAGAGGCACAGATTGATGCCTACGCTACTGAGCTGGCTACTCGCTATAGCAACCAGCGCCGTCCACTCGATACACTCCACAGCCTTGGCGATTTCTGCTATCTGTTCAAGCGGTCGGTCGCCGAGCAACTGGGTGGCTTTGACGAAGCATATGGCGCCGGCCCATGCTGGGAGATTGATTTCAATACCCGTTCAGCTCGTGCTGGCTTCAAGGGAGTCTGGGTGGCAGATGCATATGTTCATCGGGCCCCAACACCTCAAGCACAAGTTCAAATTACACGTCGCCTCTTTACTGCCAACAAACAACTCTACCAGGATCGTTTCTGTGGTCTGCGTCTGCGAGGTAAGAAGACGAGTTATGAAGCGCATTGCCGGGCAGAGACCTGTGAACACTTCGCTCCTGCCGATCTGATTCAGGTGACCCTCTCATGGAATCGCGAAAATATGCATCTCGCGAGTGCCCTTTCAGAAGAACCTGAGGTTCCCAAAACAAACGATGATACTATGTTAAACACTGCTAATGCAATGGAGCAGATTCAACCTCCTCCAGATGCCAGCAGTAGGGTAGATGCCTTGATTAGCGACGAGCTTCCCCTGATTAGCTGCATCATGCCTACACGCAACAGGCGGACATTGGTAGGCCAGGCAGTATTCTACTTCGAGCGACAGGACTATCCGAACAAAGAACTGATCATCATCGACGACGGTGAAGACCAGGTGGGAGACCTGGTGTCGGACAAACCAGACGTGCGCTATGAGGCAGTTGCTAAAAACATGTCCATCGGGGCAAAGCGCAACCTCGCGTGCCAACTGGCACATGGGGAGATCATTGCGCATTGGGACGATGATGATTGGTACGCTCCTCACAGGTTGAGTCACCAGGTAACACCCCTGATTAGTGGACAGGGAGACATGACAGGGCTGGAAACCTCCTGCTTCTTTGACCTGACTCGCTGGCAAGCCTGGACCTGCTCCCCCGAGCTACATCGCAAACTCTTCATAGGAGACGTTCATGGGGGCACACTTGTCTACTGGCGCCGGATATGGGAGCGTGGGGTGCGCTACCCCGAGGTCTCACTGGCTGAAGATGCGCGCTTTCTGCAACTAGCCTGCCGTCGTGGAGCGCGCTTGCAAAAACTGCCACATGCCTATAGTTTTGTATACTTGCGTCATGACAGCAACGCATGGCGCTTCCCCTTGGGCGCCTACCTGCAGCCGACTGGTTGGCAGCGTGCCGATCTAGACGCATTTCTTCCACCTGGAGATCTCTCCTTCTACGAAGCGCTCTTGCCAGCGGCAGCCGTCCCTATGAGTGGTAAAGGTGATCCCCTGGTGAGCTGCATCATGCCTACGTACAACCGGCGCGCATTTGTTGCGCAGGCTATTGCCTATTTCCTGCGTCAGGACTACCCAAACAAAGAACTGATCATTGTTGACGACGGAACCGATGCCATTGGCGACCTGGTACCAGTTGATGAACGCTTTCGCTATATGCGCTTGAACGTGAGGACAACGGTTGGGGCGAAGCGCAATCTGGCCTGTGAGCAGGCAAGAGGTTCGATCATCGCGCATTGGGACGATGACGATTGGCATGCACAGCATAGGCTACGTTACCAGGTCGAGGCGCTCTTGCTGGAGGGAGCAGACATGTGCGGTATCAATACACTATTGTTCTACGATACGGGTAGTCAGCATGCCTGGCAGTATGTATACCGGAGTGGCGGGCGCGTGTGGTTGTCTGGAAGCTCATTGTGCTACAGGCGGAGCTTTTGGGCCAGCAATCGCTTTGCCAATATCAACCTGGGTGAGGATGCGCGTTTTGTCTGGAATGGTCGAGCAGGTCGCATCACGACGCTGTCCGATACAACCTTCCATGTCGGTATCATACATCCGCATAATGTGAGTCCCAAAAAAACAAATGGGCCCTACTGGCGACCCTATCCGGTCGAGGAGATACGAGGTTTCCTGGGGGCCGATTGGTCTTTCTACCAGCCCTGCCTGGTGGAAGCCAGTGCTGGTCCGCCATTTACCAACATGGTGCACTGAAAGAAGCATGGGAAGGACACCTCCATAGGCCGGTGAAGATGCTCGTCTTTGCTGTCAAAAGAAACCGAAAAAATGCAGCGTATATTTCGAGGGTATGTATGCCAGAAAAAAACTCTGAACGGAAAACATCACTCGAGTAGTCGAGCTTCGAGAGCGGCCAGGTAAGCGGCAGGGTTCTTCCGAAAACGGAACTGTTTGCGACGAGCTTCCTCGCGATACTGCAATTGTGTCCGCAGTTGCCGCCAGGCCCGGTAATCGCTGGGTTGCAGGTTAGCCGCCTGTTCGGTCATCACCACGGCCATCAGACGGACGGAGCCACGCACCACCACGCCAGGAATAGCACCTCTGCGCCCCGTCGCGCGGCGCTCATGCGCACAGGGGACGCCAAAAGAATGCTCCAGGTCGTTATTGGTCCGCGGTAAATCTGGCACATCATAGCAGTGAAACAACCCGGGAGCAAAGTTCTCGGTGATCTCCACAAAATGATCAATGGCTGTGCTGAGTTCGCCCAGGCACACTTTTTGTTCCCGCATATACGCGATCCAAGCCAAATACGTTTCTCGAACCTGGGCGCCCGTCTGCTGCTCCTGATTGGCCAAAGGTGAGCGGCCTGATGCACGAGCGCATAGGCATCCTTGAGAGGGGGCCACAGCGCCGCAGTGCGTGCGAGTGCCCTGGTGAGGATCTGTTGCAAGTGCTGCAGCGCTGGCGGAAGGCTTTTTTTCCCTCCACCCGGGCAATGGAGTCGCTGATCCTCGTCAGCCGATCCTGCAATTTGAGGCCCGAGGCGTCTAGCGGCGCTCGCCCATCGTCGGTGAGCGCGCGCTGAGGACCGCCAGGCAGTAGCCACGGATCGCTTCGGCCTCGGGATCGCTGCGCTCCTCCAGGGCTCGCTCGAGGGGACGCACACCTCGCACCCCTTTCTTCAACTGCGTTTTGGCATGCCGATCGGCTTCGTAGAGTGGCTCCGTGGCATCTTTGAGGTAATGAAACTGACAGCGCTGATGGGGCAACCCGGGGAAGACAAAGGCCACCGCGCTGCCGATGGTTTCTTCACCTCGCAAAGATGCGTGTCTTGTACGAGAAGCTCGGCGAGGGCGAGGCATGGACGAGCTACATTACCGCACTGCGTGAGCAGAACCGAAACCTGCGTGCCTTAAAGGAAGAATTAGCTGCTGCGGGGCTTTGAGGAGAGGGAACTGATGAACACAAACCAGATTCAGATTGACAGCAAATCCTGACAGCAAAGCCGAGGGACAACAGCAAACAACCACACACCCTGGCGGACAACAACACGAGGATAGAGGCGCATGGAGGACACTGATAAACGTCTGCAAACAACCTCTAGCGAGTCCCCCCTTCGGCACCCTATGAAAATATTCGTTCCCATCCCAAACATAGTCGTTCTATCTTTCCCTTAGCAAAGCAGTGACAGCAACGTCAGTGATTTCAGTCGATCATAAACAAACGAAGACGAACAGTGTATCCCCTCTCTGAGCGATCTGGCCTATTTCAAGGCTGTCCCAGAGCGAGCCAAGAATCGCGGTAGGAGGACTTCAGCTCTCCATCATCTCACTACATGTTCGCGACGGAAACAGGCTCGTGCCCATTTGTAGCTTAAAGATACCTGGGCATCGGCTTCCCACGTTGCTTAAGCAGGTATCCATATCTAGAGAATAACTTGGTTGGCGAATTCAGTTTTTGAGCTTGGAACTCCTTGAATGTAGTTTCACTAAAAGGCTCACTTTTGAATTCGTCGGGGTTCTACCGGGATGGTGAGCAGGAGGAAAAAAGGGGAAGGGGCCCAGAATGATGTATTACGGGTATCCCTCTAAGTCTTCATATTGTGATTGTGCGGGGTGAGTGGGTTAGTGTGGCAAATTTTATGCATAAAATCCAGTTCAAAATTCGTGAGTCCCTCCAGTAATGGCAACAATGGGGTTGTTGGCATCCCTTGCCACCTCGCATCATGTTTTCCTGAGGAGAAGAGAGCAGGTTTCCCAGAAATTACCAGCAGATCACCAATAACCAGGATGAACCCGAAATTCGGCGTTAATCGCATCGACCTGTCCTTGCTAAAAGTAGGAGTACAACCAGTCATACTGCTGCTTGCGCCAAGCGCGCTGAATAGCGGCATGACCGGGACGAACCGCCCTGATGCCAGATGGATGATCCGGCAGAGATGTGCCCAGTCTAACACCTTCTGAGCTTGGGGAAAATGCTCTTGGCTCTCATATGTCTGTATCTGACTTTAGCCAAAAGTCAGGGGAATTTCCTATACTGCTTCTGTTACACATAGAATATCTACGTCATTTCTGCTTATAGTTTGGAAATTTTGTTCTGGTTGTAACATCTGACCTGTCAAACCTGATTATAGAATAGATAGGTCAACAATAGGATTGTTGGCAAGGGCGAAGGAGAGTATGAATGGATGAGCAGCCTGCTGTGATCTTAGAACTTCATCGTTATTTTGCCGATGAACAGAATGTTGTGTGTCTCTACGGCATATTACGCTCCTATATAAAAAGAGCTCGGATAGTTCCTGCTAACGATGAGGCAGAACGTGATGCCACTTATGAGTTGTTGCAGGATCTGGTCATCAAGGCATATGAACTAGCAGAGAAATATCATGGAGTGGGGCTACAAGCGTGGCTTTTGTGTATTGCCTGGAATCTCATCATGCAGAAAAGAGAGAAGCTGGCAACACGTAATAAGCATGAATTTTCAACGCATATGAAACCGGATAGCTCTTTGAGCGAAAACGTGGAGGAGGTTGTCGATGATTTGATTATGCCGGGGAATCTAGAGCAAAACGTGAGCATGAGCGTGCAGTTCGTTGCGGCTTTTGCTTGCCTATCCCCGGACGATCAGAGGATTTTGAGCTTGCGTAAGTACTATGGGTACAATTACAAGGAGGTTGCTTGCATATTGGAGATTACGGAGGTGGCAGTGCGGGTGCGAACAATGAGAGCATTAAACCGATTTCGTGACGCATGGAATGCGCAAGAAGGCGGTAAGAGAGGTGAGAGCAATGCATAATCAATGGGACCTTTCTCAGGAACAACAAGTTCGCGAAAAAGCGCTCTATCAGTACCTCAGCGCTTTCGAGTACGGGGATTTTGAGTTGATGGGCACCGTTTTGCAGAAGGCCGTACAAGATCCGCTCCTGGAAGCAATGATCCTGGAGGCACACGGGTACTACCAGGCAGAAGAACAGATCACGCTCCGAGGCGATGAACGGGAGAAAATTCTGCAAATGGTGTTAGAACATCTCCCTTCGGATATCAGGGAGGAGCAGGATGAGATAGCAATTCCACCCCTGGCTGTAGCTGATGTCATAGCGAATATAGAGCAGGAACTTACTCGGTCTGTCAAACAGGAGATACAGATGATCGGTGAGCAAATACCGTCTCCTCTGGTGGAATATTCCGCTCAACTGACGGCGCGCGAGCAGGAGGTCCTGCGACTCGTGGCACTGGGACTCACAATTGAGCAGATGGCTGAACGGCTCGTCATCAGTCCCCGCACAGTCGACACCCACCTGAAGTTGATTTATCGCAAGATCGGGGTCTCCTCCCGCAGTGCCGCTACTCGCTACGCCATGCAACATCACCTGGTCTGACCCCTTACTTCAGGATTCTCCGTAACAATGTGCGTCACGCGTTCGTTCCAGTACCGCACAGAAACGGGGTGAATTCACGGAATGGACCCGACGTGTTTTGCCCCCGGCCACGTACACAGTTAACAGAAGTTCACCCTGGTGAACACACAGAAGCAAGCATATCAGGCACCTACGACGAGGGATGCTATGAAAGGAGCGCACGCATGACGACCACCCCGTCCCTCTAAGAGCAGGTGGCCCTGCCCATCAAAAGAAGCTGTAGAGGAGCAACAAGATGAGGTATAACCCAAGATTCATGCTCAGTAGGAACGGCGGAGAACAAGGGACTGCTCCGCAGAGCGCTGTGGACGAGAACTTGTCTCCCGTCTCCGAACTTCGAGAAGCTGCCCTCAGAAGCCTCGGGCTCTCAGAGCTTGTAGGACAATGTGTGCAGCAAATGAGCGCCTATCGCCGTGGGGAGCCATCCACTGATGCCTATGGCGTTGAGTTGCTTCGCCGCGCGACCATTGGTAGGGACCCGGAAGCTTGGGCGGCCCTACAGCAGTGTCTCGCTGAGGAGGTGCGGAGCTGGCTGCGTAGTCATCCGAGCTGGGAAGTCGCAGTTCGTCTCGACAGCGAAGAACATTACGTGGCCCAGGCCTTTGAGCGGTTCTGGTGGGCCACCACGCAGTCTGGGCAGATACAATTTCGCACCGTTGCTGCCGCACTGCAGTATTTGCGTGCGAGTCTGCATGGTGCGCTCATCGACACGGTGCGAGCGTACGTGCGACCAAAGGAGATCCCTTTGCTCGAGTTCTGCGAATCAGGTGAAGCATGGGCAGAAGACGGCAGTGAGGGCCAGGAGCTCTGGGAGGTAATCCGGCGCCTGCTGCCCAACCAGCGAGAACAGCGCCTGGCATATCTGCTGTTTCATTGTGGTCTCAAGCCGAGGGAAATTGTCCGTTTCTGCCCACAGGAGTTCAGTTCGGTGGAGGACATCTATCGGCTGCGGTGCACTATCGTTGAACGGCTCGTGCGCCATGCCGATTCCATTCGTTGGCAACTCAGTTCCTGAGAACCATGGGAAGAAGGATGGTTCTGAGAGAAGGAGAACGAGCCCTTTAGCTCCTTTGCGGTATGTGGCAGCTTCGCTCATTGCTGGCCTTATACTGGAGACCATTTCATTCCGGGTGCAGACTGGCGATGCCTGACCCGCATGAAATGGTCTTCGTGTCAACAGGAATTGCTGAGTGTAGAGTCGGGCTCCACTAGATCAGCTTCGGCCTCCTGCCGCCGACCGGTCGCGCAAGTGCCATATGGAGCCTGGGGATTCAGCCGCGACCACCACTGTGGCTTCCCGATGAGCGATGCAGGCGCATAACCGAGGCTGTCAATCCAGCGTACGAATTTGTCGACGTACGGCGTGTTGGAAATCGACCTGTGGCCCTGCCCCTGCTTCACGATTCCCAGTAGTGCCTCAGACAGGGCTACCGGTCTGTCTCCGAAGTAGAAGAAGTGGTCGGAGAGAAGTACCCAGCCCCCGCTCAGGTCGGTGCTTCGATTCTCCTCGCCATGCACGCTTGGGCTAAGAGAGGGGGAGCGGGTTGAGGAGTCGTAGATCGAGTCGCCGAAGTGTCTGCGGAGGTCGGCGCTATCCACCACGGGGATCTTGCGAGGAAGCTTTGACTATGTGAACCTGTCATAGTCCTCCATCGTCATCTTCTGGGTCACGAGTATGGCATACACGACTTTGCCTGTGACATCCCCGACCGGTGACGCTGCGGAGCCCGTACCGACGACCCAGTCCCCGATCTTGGCAGATTGACGGATGCGAGGCTTACAGATAGCAAGCGTGCAAAGTCCCCAGAAAGGGTTGGGAGCGGCGCCATCGTCGTACGGGATGCAGTAGGAAAAGAGAGTGGACATGATTCCTTCACTAAGCTTGAATTTTCCCATATCAGCAGACCTCTAAGCGCCCTGGCCGCACGAGTCCAGACTGAATACAACCTCATAGATCGTTAGGAGCGCAGTACGGTGGAGTCCACTGCAAATGTCTGGCAAGCCCTCTTGCAATGTGTACGCTGATCGCCCTGGATCTGAAGGAGACTTCCTGTGGTTGGTCTCTACATCTCCGGGTGGTAACAGTATATCACATCTGTGTAAGCTCCCCAAGAACGGTGGTGACACCGTTGGAAACCATTCAGCAGCAGGAAATTGGCTCACTAATCCCATCTGCACTATAAAATTATGCTGAGAAAGAGAAGTGCCGATAAGAGAACCTTAGAGGCCCCGTCTCTCCCGCATCGAGCACACAGACAAACGTGACTGGTCCAGGAGAACCCCCGTAGCACCTGGTTCTAGGAACCGTTTTTCGTCACAGTTCACGGTCGTCTTTTACGTATACAGTAAGGTTTCATTCGTGCTATAAAGGGCCGTCTCCCAATCGATTACATCCGCTAACTCTTCCTGCAACGCCTCCAGATCGTGCTGTCGCATTGTCTCATCGGGCATTTCCGTGTCTTTCCAGATCAGCACGAAATGCACACTGCTGAGCGCTTCGTCACCTGTGATGAGGTAGCGCGCAATGGTGCCAGGAAACGTATGACGATTCGCTTGCTGGATCGCGTTCACCTTCTCCAGCAATTCAGCCTGTTTGCCTACCCGAACGCGCACTTGAATTTCTGTGGCCAGAACCTTGCTCCGGCTGCTGTACACGCGCCAACGTGGGGGACTTGAGCGGATACGTCCGGGCGGATTGAGCTTAAACTGTTTGACATCTTCCTCGGCCAGCAGGAACACACCGCTCGCTTTAAATGCTGGTAAGCGCCCAATTTCAATGTATCTGTAGACGCGTTTATCGGTGATCCCCAGCATCTGAGCGGCTTGTTTGATTGAAACGTATCCTGGAATGTCTGGAAATTCGTGAATATCTGCCATAAAAGCAGTCTAGTGAGGGATCTATTCACTGTAAATTGGACTTTATTTCTCTCTTTTGACAAAAATATTGAATTTACCATAGAATGCAAGTATGCGGTTGTGTGTGGTGCCTGCTGCGCATGGAGGAGAGAGAGGACAAGCTTGCAACGATCACACAAATTCGAGGGTAGGGTAATCTGTGCGTCTGTACCGGTAGCCCGGTGCAACTTCGATTGTGCGACGAAGCAATGATCTCTAGTTCAGTGGCCCCGTGTTCTCGATCGTGAAGAAGAAGTGCTTTGTTACATATGCGCAAGGGCTGCTCAGCGACTCCTGAACGAAGTGCAATCCCAAGGGGAGCTTCTTCCTGGTTGTCTCGATACGCGGTTACCACTAAAGAGGTGAAGATGAACCGAGCTCGGTATGGTCCGCTCATGATTGCCATAGATGGCTCTACCTCCACGTCTCTCAGTAGCTGGCTAGTTCTCGCGCGTAGCAAAGCCTGCTACAATCCTGTGTAGCATCGATAGGGGCAGCGGTTTATGGCAGTACGTTTACGCGTGAAAGAAGTCGCCAGGGAGAAAGGCATCGGTATGGGCAAACTCCAGCGCAGTGCAGATGTGGCCTACAACACGGTCAAGCGGATGTTCAAAGATCCGTATTACATCACCACGACGGAGACTCTTGGCAAGATAGCAAGAGCATTAGGGGTTCCACCCGGAGAGCTGATCGAAGAGGTTTCCGATGATGAAAGCCAATGACCTGTGCAGCAATGTCGTGTCTTTTGAGTGAAATTGGAGGCGTGTCATGAAGAAACGAAAGAAGGGACGACGTTTTACTATCTCGGCCGTCCGGCAGGCACTAGAGCCACGTGCCATCGAGATGGAGCCAGAAGAACTTGCTATCTACGTTCGCCGAGCGGAGAAAGAAGTGCTTCCGATCATTAAGGAAAGATACTTGGGCCGGGGAGCTGCGCAGTTCCTGCTCGCGCAGCAGGCCCAGGTACTTGTCACTGGTGATCCCCATCTCACCACCGAGAGTGGGATGGCCATCGCCAATAGCGTCCTGGCGCTCTGGCTGGAGGGATATTGCCAGGACCAGCGTATCCCTACACGCTAGAAGAGAGGCTGCTGGAGCTACAGGAAGGCCCAAAAGAAGGCGAACTACGAGGCATATTTCCAGCCATTCACCCGTGCGAACAGAGAGAGACCACGCGGCATCGGCGAAGTGGCCTGGGGGATTGTGCAACATCCCCAGACGAAGCTGTGGCAGATCTGGATGATGATGGATGGGCCTGTACCTTCATTGTTGCCTATGGTGATCAGGTAAAAGCCCAGAGCAACCTTGGAGCAATCAGCAGCGCGAGCAGGAAGGGAGGGACTGATGCACAGATTGCAGCCCTTGATAGGCAGGTGCAATCGCAAGCAGACGGAGAACCGAAGCAGCTTCTCTACGAAAAGATGCTCTATCTCAATCTCCTATGAAGCTCGCAGCTAGAGAGAAGAACCTCTGCCGTGTCTGACGGAACGCGGAGGTGGTATCTACCAGAGATTGAGAAGTTTTTGATTGAGAAAGGTGGAAGCATGTTAGGGTCAGCGGACCTGATAGAACGGTGGCGTATCACGCAACAAGCGTATCTCACTGATACACCGAGGGTTACGGTGCATCAAGCTCTTGATCAGCGGCGCCTGCAAGTACAACAAGAGATGATGCAGTTGCTCGTTGCCTTTTTGAACAGGACCATGACGCTCAAAGAGTTCAATGCGATGTTCCAACAGAAAACACAAGGTGCCTGGAACGTCTTTCGCATGAGGGGTACGTCAGGAGGCATGTACCTCAATAAACTCGTGAAGTACATCGATGATGATACCTTGACCTCGCACCTGCGGTCCGGCTTACATCTCCCAGAAGATACTCCAGAAGGTCAGCAGCATATGCAGGAACTGACCCACTATTTCGAGCGCCTGATTGCTCAGCACAAAGGATTACGGTCTCACTTGCAACCGGCGCGCATTCCATTTCTCTTGAGTTCGTGGTGGCACCTACAAGATGCGCACCGCTGGCCCCTCTTTTTCCCGCTGGTCCACCGTATGCTCATGAGCGAAGACGGTCAACCAACACAAGCGCAGAGCCCCATTGAGGCCTATTTCGCGTTCCGGACCCACTTTCTCTCGTTGGCACAAGCCCTTTGCGTCTCCTTGTGGGAACTAGAGCATATCGTGACCTGGAAAGGCCAGCGCATCCTTGGTGAACAGGTTGCAAGGAAGATGACGCGATCATCTTCACTCTTCGAGTGGAAAGACATCGCTATTCATCCAAAGACAAGGGACAACCTATCAGTCGAGGGTGAAGAGGAACACCAGTGCCAGAAAAGTGAGCAAGAGGGATCTGATCATACCCAAATACAATGGCTGCTTGCGAAGATCGGCCATCAAGTGGGATGTGATGTCTGGATTGCCGCGAATGATCATAGTAAAAGCTGGAATGGCGAACGGTTAGGCGATGTGAGTCTGAAAACGCTCCCACCTCTTGTGGATACGGCATTTCGCCGGATCATCAATCTCATTGATGTGCTCTGGTTGCGAGGAGATGAGGTAGTTGCTGCCTATGAGATCGAGCATACCACCTCCATTTCATCCGGTCTGCTGCGTCTCTATGACCTGGATGCGTTATGCCCGACAAGAATCATGCACCTCTGTGTCGTCATTCCACATCCCTCTCTTAAGCGCTTTCAAGCTGTGCTTGCCCGACCGGCCTTTCAGCGGCTGAATATGCAAAAGCGCTGCTTAATTATCCTGGAGGAAACCTTACTTCAGCAAGCCGAGCATATTCTTCGTTGGGCCAGTAGTCCAACGGTCATTACGCGGCTTGCCTTGAAGATGGAGCAAGCATGACGGGAGATGCTGTGCATGTCACAGCAGTGTCTCGCTGGAAGTTTGCGCTAAGCATGCCTGACCGTAAAGATGAGGAGGCTTGAAAGTGCTTATCGGGAAAATCGTCAAATCCAATTCTCATATCAACTACATCTGTCAGATTTATGGACCCCTGGAAATCGAGGTCCCACCAGATGTTGCTGCATACGCCTTTGGTCACTTCGTGCGCGTTGCAGTACACTCAGGACTTCCAGACCTCTCTCGTAAGGGGCAAGAGAGGGATCAAAGCAGAGATGAGGCGTCCTCCTGTTACACCGTGGGTGTGATCTATGATACGCAGTTACTTAATCCTACTTTTGGCTCGCTGGGGCCGCGACTTTCTACTGAGACACAGGTGGAACTGTTCTCACCCGATTATCTCTCAGAAAAAGCAGTGCTTGTTCACTTGGTCATGCTCGGGATGATGGAGCAACACAGGTCTTCAAGTGGCCCCCTCAAGCTCCATATCGTCCATGGCATCCCATCGTTCCCTTTGGAGTTGAACAGCAGTGTCCAGACCATGACCGATGAGGACGTCCATCGGTTCCATCTCTTTCACGATCAAGGGCATGCTGAGAACCAACACGCATACCTTCATATGGGCTATCTGCCTCATCTGATTGCTCAGCAGAACAGCCTCATCCCCCTGGTGATCTTGCGGATCATCGACCAGTTAGAGCAGCTCTTCCCACAACATCTCTCGCTGCTCTCCATTCTGAAACGCAACTTTGCCTGGAGACTGAAAGTGGAGACAACCGGGTGATGCAAGGAGCAATACAATGCAACAATGGGAATATCTCTTCGTTTTCGCAGCCATCGCAAGCGGTGGAGGCGAGTTTCGTCCGCGCTTTACCAACGACCAAGAACTCGACGATTGGCAAGCAGGTCCGACCATGTACGAATACGCCAACCGACTAGGAGCAAGGGGCTGGGAGCTTTTTTCCTGTAGCCCCATCGTCTTTACCCAATCAAACTGGCAACCATTATTAGAAACCCAATCGATTGCATCGGATCTGCGTGCCATCACGATGGTTTTCAAACGACCTAAAAAAGAAGAGGAGGATTCTCCTTGCTAACGGGGTGCTTTCCATTACAAGTGCAAGCAAGACAAGGCTCTCTGAGAAGGTCCTCATGGAATGAGGTGAGATCAATGAACGCCGAAGAAGACAGCATGAGAGGGAAGCAGAGACAAGCGATCCAACAGACGACGATGATGCTGCCCTATTTTGGCGAGGAGGTGCCGGTTTTCTATCTCGCAGATGGCACGGCCTACCTCCCGGTGAGAGCACTCTGCCACATGCTCGGCCTTCGCGCCGAGACGCATATCCTACGATGGCGGAAGCTCATCCTATGGGCCGGTGCCCGCAAGTTGCCGCTGCGGACGGCAAGAGGCCAGCGCATCGTCTGGTGCCTCCATAGGGGAGCGCTGCCGTTCTGGTGCATTTGCTTTAACTGGTCAGTAGTGTCGCCTGAACGACGTGAGCAACTTCGTCAAGCTACCGAAGCATGGCAAGAGGACGTGGCACAGGCGCATCAACTGCTGCTGGAGCGCTATCGATCTTTGCGAAGATATCTGTTTGCGTTCCTCGAGTCGTATAGTGATGCAGAGACCTGGCTCGATCAATGGGCTCTTTACCTCTCCTCCTCGCTCGACGTCGCTTCTGCTCGCCAGTTCGAGTTGCTTCTTTCACAAGGAAAAACTCTCATCGGTCAAGCAACGGCACAGGCGCGCAAGACGGTACAGGAGCAGGCAATGGCTCCCGTTGTCGACATGATCACGCTTGATGCGGATGGAGCAGGAACTGAAATAGGGACACTTCCCTTCTTTCCAGTCGTGCCCCGCGAAGATTGTGAACAGTTCTTGGCATCTGTGAGGAAGCTTGCCCAATGGTATCAGGATATGGCTGCGTTCATAGATAAGCTCAAACGCTCACAGAACGGTGATCAGAGCGAGGAAGCGTGACGCAAGAGTCAGACAGCTTTTGACGATGGTGCTGAGAGAGGAGGAGCAACGTGGATTACCTTCAACAAGATATCGATCTTCATCGGCGGGACATCGAGCCAGAGAGGTTCGCCATAGCCCTGGCTGTTCGCTACATTCGCGAACTGATCAACTATGGAGGAAGCGATATGAGACGCCCTGACCTTGAATCAGCATTGCAACCAGAGCATCTTGAGTCATTTCTCAAGGAGCAAGAAGAAGAGGATTCCACAGAAGTGGGATTGTGATCGGATAGAGTATGGTTATGACTCAACACTTTGAAGAAATTGCATCGTCCCTCCTGCCAATCTGGGAGATGTCTATCCCAGACATTCCGCCCAGGAGTCGGCTCTATAACGTTGCTCCTCTTGGCGTCAACAGTCCCTTTGTAGAGTCACTGACGAGCTATATATGTCGGCTGGCGTACGAGCACCATGTACAGTTGGGAACGCTTGTTCAATACAGTATCGCCCCCATCCTTGGCAAGCGCTATATTGCTGATGGCCAAAGCCGAGGTGTAAGCAGTTTCCTGCGTTACGCCGGTCCAATAAACGGCAATGGTATCATGGCATCAGATTGGGTAAGTGCTCTCGAAGCGCTGACTCTTCGTTCCGATCTCGCGCTTCTCACGCTGCTTGTAGGCGCTAATGCTCTTTCTCAACGTGATCTCCTGCAGCCTGTTCGGAAGTGGTGCCCGCTGTGCTATGACGGATGGCGGCGTCATGACGCCATTGTTTATGAGCCACTGCTGTGGTCGATCAACGGAGTAACTGTTTGCCCAGAACACGGCCAGCTTTTGGAGAAATGTTGCCCGTATTGTTCTTCATCTCTTCCCTGGCTCATCTGGCATTCCCGTCCCGGTTATTGTTCATCGTGTGGTAGATGGCTAGGCAGGGCTGTTGGCAAGAGCCAGGTTGAGGAAAAAGATATGTACATCGCAGAAACAGTCGGAGGTTTCCTGGCCCGGATGCCTCAACTGTCGCTCGTGATCCCTCGCGATCGTGTTATCCAATCGTTGCGAAATCTTATTGCAGCTACTACCGGGGGCAATATAGCGGCATTCTCCCGCAGACTCGGGCTACCCAAGACCACTCTATGGGAATTGGTTCAAGGCTATTTCCCACCTTCTCTCCCGTTCTTACTCCAGCTGTGCTATCAGTTTCGCCTTTCTCTTCTCCAGATCCTTAGTGGCATAGAGCAGCATATTACTCCTGATGCATCGCTTTTATCGCAGGAACAAACCCGAAAACGTGATCTGCATCGTCCTTTGGATCGCGAAAAAGTGCAGCAAGACCTTGAAGATATCCTGGCAGACCAGCAAAGCATGCCGCTTTCCATGCGGGAGGTGGCGCGAAAATTAGGTTACCCTGTCAGGACCATCAAGGAGTATTTTTCGATGTACTGCCGGGAAATTGCTGGTCGTTATGCTGAGTATCGCAAACAACAAGGACAACAAAGAAAGGCTCATCTGCGACAGCGCATATATGAGGCAGCGCGTATTGTAGATGGCCAAAGGTTTATCCCGACCTACCGAAGGGTCGGCGCTGTATTAAACACCCCCGGCTGTTTTCGAGAGCCTGAAGCACGTTGTGCTTTGCTCGATATCCGTTCTCAATTAGATGGTGATACGGCTGGCGAGCGTGTTGCTGAGGTGGAGGGAGAATACAGACGGGGCTGAGGTAAAAACTTACAGCTTGCGAAGCAAAGGAGGGATCGGGCATGACCTGTTGCGCATTTTGACAAAAGAGGCAGCGAGCGCGGTGAAACCAATGTACTCATCAAACTTATTGTTGCAATCCGAATTCGACCGATAGGCCGAATGTAAAATCCGCTTAGCGAGCGAGACAAGGACACCTGAACAAGCAGATTGGCATCATTGTCCAAAGCAGGATTATTTAACACCATTGGCGAGCCGGGGTTCGACAGTCGCTGCCTCTGAAAAGTATTATACGCTATTCTGCTGGCATTTGTACAGACACGGACAGATAGGGAGTCGCTACAAAACCCATTTTCTAGTAGCCTGGAGGACGCTCTTGCAGTAAAAATCACGGTCTTTCTGGCTGATCATGGCTTTTGTTCAATTCAAATTGCGGAGGAAGCACTTTAGGGAAGCGACTTTCTCTCATACATTCCAAGCGTGGTCGGTCGGGCTTGAAGCTAAAGCCGCAGGGTTTTCTCACCCATCGTCGGTACAGGCGCACAATCAAATTACCCTCCTGCGGTAATATAGGTTTCGCAAGGATTTGGGAAGTTTAATAATTTTGACGAGTAGATTGTATATATAGTTTATGACATAAAAATAGATCTTATTGACAAATCATAAAAAACTGAGTATAATAATGAGGAAGTGTAGGCAATCTCATGAACTTTGATTTTGGAGGTGAGCGATATGTTGGACCCGATTGAGTTTGAGCTTTGGTGCGAGCAACGGCAATTGCTTAAAATAGCGCGCCAATTGATTGAGGTGATTCGTTCCTCTGAGCCGGTACGGAGTCGTCAGAGTCGTGTCGGGAACTGGACGGGGCGTTATACCAGCGACAAAATGGGGAGAACGATCCAGTTTGAGAGCCGGACGGACGAGTTTCCCGCTATCGTCACCTACGAGTACGATGAAAAGGTGATCGAGTATTACGACCAGCCATCGAAAATAGAGATGAGGTATACCTCTAAAGGTGGGCGTCCGGTCGCGTTCTGGCATACGCCCGATTTTTTTGTACTTCGTGTGGATGGCGCCGGCTGGGAAGAATGGAAACCAGAAGAGAAGTTGATCGAGCTGGCAGAGTCGATGCCGGGCAGGTACCAACGAGACGAAAAAGGGCGCTGGCGCTGTCCTCCCGGTGAGAACTACGCGGCCCGATATGGCTTGACCTATAGTGTGCGCTCTTCGGCTGAACTGAATCCGATTTACGTCCGCAATCTGAACTTTCTCGAAGATTACTTGCGTGATCCAGATCTCCAGGTTGACGAAGCGGCGTTGAAGCTCATGCGCGAACTGTTTGCAGAAGAGCCGGTCATGACACTGAAGACCTTGCTGGAGTATGTCGAAGCACAACACATCTACAGCGCGCTGCTCCTCAAGCACTTTTACGTGGATCTGCACGCGGCACCGCTGGCAGATAGCGAATATGTGCATCTCTTTCGCGATGAACGGGTCGCGAAGGGCTACCTAATTATGTCGGAATCCCCATATCGGCCTCCTGGCTCTCCTCTGGAGAACGTAGAGATAGGGATAGGGATAGGGCAAGGAGTCGTCTGGGATGGACGCCCATGGACGATCTACAACCACGGGGATACGTCCATTTCTCTGCGCTCCGAGCGGAGTGACTGGGTAGAGATCGCGAGAGAAGAGTTTTACGCCCTCGCCTCCCGTGGAAAAATCACTCAGCCAATCCAGAGAGGGCACGCGAACATAGGCGGGGTAAGCGATAAAGAATTGGCTATATTGGCCAAAGCGAACACGCAGGATTATCGGGAGGGGAACGAGCGGCACAAGCTCTTGCAGCGGTATTGGGCCGGCGAGACTCCCGAACAACTTGGTGTGCCGTATCGCACCCTGCGCGATTGGGAAACAAAATGGGAAGAGGCTCAGCTCGAGTACGGACACGGGTATATCGGGGTGCTCACCAAGTATCAGCGAGCCGGCAACCCGCAGCGCAAGCTGCCTGAAAAGTCGATAGAGGCCATAGTGGACTATATCGAGAATGATTATGAAACCGATAAGCAAAAGCCGATCGTGCATTCCCACGGACAGATGGTCAAGTATTGCGAAGCCAATGGCATTCCTCCTCCGAGCTACAAAACGTACTGTAAGGAAATCAAAAAGCGGCGTGGCTACCAGCAAACGCTGAAGCGCAAAGGACGCCGGGCTGCCTACCAGGAAAAGGTCCCCTATCCCTACCTTGACCAGGGCACACCGCGGCATGGAGATTTCCCATGGCAAATCGTTCACCTCGATCATTTCGAGCCAGATATTCAATTAGTCAGTTCGCGAACCGGAAAGGTGCTCGGTAAACCATGGTCGACCGTGATGTCAGACGCGTACTCGCGTCGAGTCTTTGCGGTGTACTCGACATTCGACCCTCCAAGTCGGCGCTCGGATATGATGGTGATACGCGAATGTGTTCGACGCCACGAGCGGTTGCCACAAATCCTGGTGGTGGATGGCGGTTCAGATTTCAACAGCGACTATTTTGAGTCGCTCCTGGCCTTTCACAACGTCACCAAGTTTGAGCGTCCTCCTGCTGAACCTAGGGCAGGATCAGTCGAAGAACGGCTCTTCGGGAAAACGACGACAGCTTTTATCAATAACCTCCTGGGGAACACGCAGGCTTTGAAAAAGCCACGAGAAATGACGCGAGCGGTTGATCCACGCCGCAAGGCGGTCTGGACCTTAGCCGCATTTCACCGGCGGCTGTGCCAGTGGTGCTACGACGTCTACGACAATAATTACCACACCGCCCTCGAACGGACGCCGCGCGAGGAGTATGAGGCTGGCATCACCCTGAGTGGGGTGCGCCCCTATCGCCATGTGGATTATGACCAGAAGTTTCTGATGCAGACAATGCCCACATCCGATAGGGGGGAGAAATTGCTGGTGCATTATCGAAAGGGCATACAAGTGCATTATGAGTTCTACCGGTCGAAGGAACTTGGCGACGTGGTGGGGACGGATGTGGAGGTTCGTACCGATCCGTTCGATATCAGTCGTGTGTTCGCCTACGTAAAAGGTGAGTGGACCCAGTGCGATGCTGTACATTTTCTGGCCTTGCGCCATCATTCGGAGCGCGAGCTGCAGTTGATCTCCGATGAACTGCGCAAGCGTCGGTCCGTCTCCGCCCAGCAGTACCCGATCACGATCGGACGCATCGCCGAATTTCTCGCTTCCGTCGAAGCGGAGGAGCGGTTCGGCATCCAGCGGTTGTGCGATGCCGAATCCCGCGACATCCTGCAGGCCATCGATGTGAGCTACGCTGCTCAATTTCCCCTCTTCCAGGCCCCGTCGTCACTATCTTCCCCGGACGAAGACGACGAGGAGGATGTCGAGAATGTTGCGGATAATGAAGAGCTTTACGGAGACTATGAGTAATGAAGAAACAAGCTGTCCCAGAAGACCGGTCACGCTATGCCAAGATGACGAAGGAAGAGCGCCTGCAGGCCTTCAAGCGCATCATAGCGCATCCCCATCTCGAGGCTACAGACAAAGATTTGCGCAGAGCCATCCAGGAGCCTGGCGGGGCCTCCATCATTAATGTCTTTGGCCCGGCCCGCGTGGGCAAGAGCACGATGATGAACCATGTCATTCGGACGATCATCCTCGAGATGTTACCTCTTTTGCAGCAGGATAGAGAACGTATCCCGCTTCTCAGGATGAGTCCGAGGCCGCCCTTGAGTGGATATTTTAACTGGAAAGATTTTTTCCAGGTCGGTCTTGTGGCTTTTGATGAGCCATTGATTGAACATAAGATCGCTCACGATCTCGGAGACGATGAAGAACTGACAGGTTTAGTTAGGCCTGACGGATCTCCCATCAAGCGTAAACCCCCCGAGGGGTCAAAAGATGCCCTGCGCCAATCCTTCGAGACGGCCGCAAAGCGACGATGCCCGGTTGCCATATTTGTCGATGAGGCGCAACACCTGGACAACGTGAGCAGTGACCGGCAGCGCCAGAATCAAGTGAATTGTATCAAATCCCTGGCCGAAAACACGGGAACAGTCTTTGTCTTGATCGGCACGTACGAACTGCTCCCCCTGCGCGATTTAAGCGCCCAACTCATCGGACGCAGTCAAGATATCCATTTTCCTCGCTATCGCAGTACGCCGAGAGAGCTATCGCAATTCAAGAATGTCCTCCGGACCTTTCAGGATGCGTTGCCGTTCGTAGAAGAGACCGATGTCCTGCTCGAGCACTGGGAGTTCTGCTACGAACGTTCCATCGGGTGCGTGGGCAATCTCCGCCTGATGCTGGTGCGGGCAGTTCACGCCGCATTGTGGGCGGGAGCGAAAACGCTCAGCTGGAACCATCTGAAAACGCATGCGTTCAGAGAAGCCGAGAGCTATGAAATGATGCGCGAGGCGTATGAGGGTGAAAGTCGGCTCGCTTCAAATCCCACCCAACGCACGCAGTTGCGGAAGATGCTTGGATTAGATTCTCTCGTCAAGCCCAAAAAGGGTTCGCAACCTGCGGTTCCTCAAACTGAGGAGACAACCTCTGGAGCGGAAACGGTCCAGCCCGATCGCTCTGACGAAATGGCAAAGGAAGCCGAACAGGACTTCTCCTCTGAAGAAGATTCCGCTGGTGAGGTTTCCTCCGAATTACAACTGGATTCTGGTGACCGGCCCGACGAAGCCTGTGACAGATCTGAAGAGGGAAAGGAAGTTGAAGACACTCATTCAACAGGAATCCCTCACAAGCCCCTAAAGAAACCGAGAGCGGAACCGCCCCGACCATTCCGGCGTATGCCAAAACGTGATAAGACTGGAGGGCCACAACGGAAGAACAGAGAAAAAGAGTGAGTAAATGAGGTGAAAGCACATGGAATGTTATCAAGCCTGGGATGTGACTATACCTGCCATTCCGCCCCGTAGCCGGCTCTATTGCTTGGAGCCGATCGGGACTGGGACGCCGTCTGTTGAATGTCTGACCAGTTATCTTGCTCGGCTCGCCGAGGAACATGGTGTCACGCTAAAAGCCCTGATGATGCATGAAATCTTTCCCTCGCAGGGCATAGACTTCACCAAGGCAGACCATTATCGCCGCCTTAGTACTTTCTGTGAGTATAACAGCTCATCTCTCAATGGGAGTAGCTCGATGGCCAGGCAATGGGTAGCGGTGATGCAAAGCTTGACCTTGTGTGAGAGCCTGCGTTTCTTGACAATGCTGACGTGGAGCGAGGTAACTGCTGTCAGTAAATTGGTGCGCCAGCGGAAAGCCTGGTGTCCTATGTGCTACGACGATTGGCGACAAGGCCATCAAGTCCTCTATGATCCTCTGCTGTGGGCGCTGCAAAGTGTCCAGATGTGTCCACGCCATCGACGACAGCTCGTTACCGTGTGTCCGAGTTGTCAGGCGACAATGCCATTCTTGTCGCAAGTCGCCCACCCGGGCTACTGTACTCGTTGCACTGGTTGGTTGGGCGGCGAATCAGCAGGAGAGGAGGCAGGATGCACGTCGATTGATCGAGATGATTTTGAGCGGCCGTGCTGGATTGCAGAGCGCGTTGGTGAAATGTTAACTGCGGCCCCGGATCTGACAGTGGTGCCAACAAAAGAACAAATCGTTACTATGCTGAGCCTGTGCGTGGATCAATATGCGCAAGGCAATGTAAGTGTTCTTGCCCGGAAGATGAATGTATCGCCATCTTGCTTGTGGAATTACCTTCACAAGGATGGCTTACCGTTTTTCGACTTCCTCATACAACTGTGTTACGCCCTGTCGATCCCGCCTTTAGAATTCTTGACAGCAAGCTCTCTGCCCAGGCGTAGGTACCTGTCTAACCCCGCCAAAGATCTACTGGAGGTATCTCGATGCACGGGGAATAGGATAACACAGGATGATGTACGTCGCATGCGGCATGTGTTGGAGACCCTGCTGGCGAGGGAAGGGATAGCACGCTACCCCAGTCTGAAAGAGATTGCTCAATGGATCGGATGCAGAGTTGAGACTCTACGGAGGTACTGCCCCGACCTCTGTCGAGCCAGTGTGAGGCGATACATGCGCCAGTGGGTTGAGGACAGCGCTCGCATCCGGATGAGGGAGGCACTGGAGAGCGCTTTGGAAGGCGGCGAACCCATATCGTTAATGGCCGTGGCGCGGCAACTCGGCTGCGCCCCTGAGACACTACGCAACTATTTCCCCGAGTTCTGCCAGGCAATTGTTGCGCGAAACCGTGGGCGGTTTGACTATCAGCGGATCCAACAACGATTACGAGAGGTGCTGGCCAGTAACGAGGAGGTTCCCTCCGTTACCGAACTTGCCAGACAACTGGGGTATAGTGCGAGTCTCATATGGAAACATTTTACCGACCTGTGCAAATGCATCTCTGCCAGATATCTTGCCCAGAAGCGCAAGCGGCGTGAAGAGCGAGTGAGAGCGACCTGTGAAGAAATTCGTCAGGCCGTCCTCCTCCTCCACAATCAGGGCATCTATCCAGGAGCCAAACGAGTCTCTCACCTGCTGAAGAATCGGCATAGTATACGGACGTTTGAAGGGCACGAGGCATGGCGGTTGATGCTAGCAGAACTGGGTTATCCAACCGATGCCATCAAGAGATATGCCTGAAGCTAGTGAGCCAGGCACCTCCTCTACTAAGAGGAGACCACCGATGCAAGGAGAGATATGAGGTTGGTTGTAGCTCTGTGGACCCGACCTCCAGGTGAGATGTTTTCCTTTCTTCAAGGGGCTTTTGTCATCGTGAATTGTCCCCGGCAAGCGTAACCCACGCGTCATGTATCAAGAGCCTTCAGGCTGCGGCACGATAGCTACAAGGAGTGGACACTCCACAGAAATCGTGCCAACCACTCCTTCTGATTTCTCTCAGCCATCGACTTGAGATGTTGAGAGGTTGTTACCTGCAAAGGGTAATGTGGTACACCTCTGTGCTTCAGATTGTAGAATGAGTTGAAAATCTCAAAATACGAGAATGTATTTTTGTGAACAAACTTGGGGAAGCATAGTTTTGCAGGACCAAAAAGGAAGCATAGTTTTGCAGAACATGCAAAACCATGGGTAAAAAGACAAATTACAAAGACACACAGTCGTTCCTGGCAGAGGCGTATGGGAGTCGAACCCACCGGGGACCGCGCCGAGCGACCCCCCAGCCGTTTTGAAGACGGTGAGACCCACCGGGGCCCCTACACCTCCACATGTTCGCTGCTGTATTTTGCCATTCACTGTGACTCTTGTCAAGCTCATGTGGCGTATCACCCACGGCCTGTGAGGCACCGTTTATAGTAAGAGAGATAAGTAGCTACTTCGTCAATACACATCAACAGGGGGAAAAAGGGAAACAAAAAAATTACCGCGCAAATTGAGCACTATTTGCACCATAATTCGCACAAAGGCCACTTGAGTATCGCCCTTGCCATCACAGATAGTGGTGGGGCGTGACTTAAACGTTGGTGTTTATCAAATGCATCAGGAGATATGCCGGGAATACTGCTTCCATCAGGCCGGACTAGCCGTTGCAAGCGGCATTGGCCCTGGCTCATGAGCCAAGTGCCCGCACGCGCTCTACATCCACTTCCGTAAGATCCTTCACCATCAACTCCGCTTCGCGCAAGCCTGGTAGGTCCCGATTACCAACAACAGCAATACAACGCATTCCTGCGGCGTGTGCCGCCTGCACTCCTGCGACAGCATCTTCGATAACCACGCACCACGAAGGATGCATATGTAGCTCACTAGCTGCTTTGAGGAAGATGTCAGGCGCTGGCTTCCCTCGGGCTACTGTTTCTCCTGAGACAAGTACAGAGAGGTAACGTTTTAAACCGAGTACGTCGCTGATAAGCTGAATATTCTCAATCGGGGTTGAGGATGCCAACGCCTGCGCAAAACCGGCTTCGTGCAGCCCACGCATTAATTCCATAGCCCCAGGCAAAGGAACGGCCCTTTCACGAATCAGCTCGCGGAAATACGCTTCTTTACGATCTGCAAGGGCTTTTAACTGTTCAGCGGAGAGGGAGCCCCAAAATTGGGGAATAATATCATCGTTACGCTTTCCAAATGTGGACCAAAAGTCCGCGTCAGTAAAAGTGACCCCTTCTTCACGCGCTAGACGCTGCCATGCTAGGCGATGTTCGTCCGCGCTATCAATAACCACACCATCCAGGTCCCAAATTACTGCTTGTATTGCACTTGGCATAAAAGATAACTCCTAATTGCTTTTTTCATAATCATATCATACTCATTCGAGCACTGTTCTATGGGCACTCAGCAACTGTGGTGATACAATGCGTTCGGTAGATCTGGTCAACAAAGGTAAGTACCTCGATGATGTAATATCCCATATGGAGCGCATTGCCGCCGCGTTGGGATGCCAGCTCGAGTGGGAGTGGGATTATTAGACCCGGAGGAATGTCCAGGATGAGTGAACAAAAGTATTTCAACGAAGAAATTGAAACGCTTCCCAAAAGCAAACTTATGGCATTGCTATTAATGGATGACTCCCTGCAAAGTCAGCACGATTGTCAGTGCCGCAATACCATTATTAAGCATATGTAGTTGAATTGATGGCCAGATCGAGTGAGTTCGCAAGCGGAGAATACCGAGGGCTATCCCGATAATAAAAAGCACCAGGAACGAGCCTGGATCGGCATGTGCTACCGCGAAGATAAGAGAACTGAGAAATATCGCCCAACCAACAGGCATGCCTTTGCAAAGTCCTGGGAGTACAAATCCGCGAAAAAACACCTCTTCACAGAAAGGAGCCACGATGACAGCAGCCAGAAGCGTGGCGTAGGTTGTCAAGGGTGCAACTTTGCTCTGTTGGAGAATGAGCTGGTCGTTCGTTTGCAAGTTTAAATGAAACGCGTAAATCGCATATGAATAGAGTGTGTTGACACCGAAGATCACCAGCATCAACAGTGCTACCCAGAATAGCGTGCGACCTATACGATAACCACGGAATCCCAGGGCTCTCAGAGCCAGCCGCGTATGTAGTCTAATCGAACGATATGCGGCATTGGCGAAATATAGGGGGGCAATGAGAAATGCCCCTTCGATAATCACAGAAAAAACGAACGTCACAATTGCATTAATAAGGTCCGCTCGAGGAGAGAGCGGAGTTGTAATGGAGGTGTTCCCGCTAAAACTATTTAGTAGCAGAGTCAGTACGATCCATGGCAGCAGCGTTAAAAATATCCCCAGGAAGGTTTGCCTGATTGACCACGGGACCGTATCTTCTATAGAGGCTTTGTCTTTTTCTTGTTCTAGCAAGTGACTCTCCATCTGCTCTAAATTTAGGAATAAGGGCATCCCTTGAGGTTGCTCGATATCGATAATATGGTATACTACGTACAACATTATCTTACCGCAGATAATCCAATCCAGGAAGGACGAATTGTTGTCAGGTACAATTGAAACCAATCCATCTGAAAGTTCCAGTTGGCGTAAGCATAAGAATGCCTGTCCATTTTACCGTGAGCGCTGGTTTCCCGGCAATGATGTGGCAGCTGGCGAGCCAATGTATCAAGTGTTTTGTATGAAAGGTACTCCTCCCATCACCCTTGAGGAACAGGATCGCTGCCTACATAGCAAAACCTGTTGTTGGCGTTTAGCAAAGAAACAACAGGCTACTTCTCAACGAACAGCTACAGAAGAAACTCCATCACCAACTCATTAAAACAAAAGACCAGCGGTCGCAACCACTGGCGTATCGCTCGCATTGGCCTCCAGACTTCAGATTAATAAGCAGCTACCAACTCTGTGATTTGACGGCTCGCCTTCTTCATCTCCAAGCGAACGCGTCCAAGGTTACCGCTAGTCTGAGTAGTAACAACAAGGATAAGGTCGCCTGCCTCTGCAAGCTGGATGGTCCCGTTTTGCGTTTCAATAATGACATGATGGATGTCGCCATTGTACATTTGGGTTGTGAAATTAGCGATCGAGCCAAAGACTGCTGCCGACATTGCGCCCAACATTTCTTCATTCTCACTTTGCAACGCACCTGAAACGATCAGACCATCCTTGCCGATGAGTAGCGCGCCAGTAATTTCATCAAGGTCGGCCAATCGTTGTAGAATAGTTTCCACCTTCGACTCCTTTGGTGCTAATTACTCTGACTCTTTACTTTCTTAGCAATCGTAAGAGCTTTATTATAAGCTTCCATCGCATGGAGGTATTCTCCTTGCCGCATGTAAGCATCGCCGAGTACACGAAAGCCCGCAGAGTACTTGGGTGCCAGTTTCATTAACGCTCGCACGTTGCTGATGATTTCATCAAGTAACTCAGGCGCATTACGGATGATAATGCGGTATTCTTGCATGGCATCATCGTAGGCTCCTGCGAGTTGGAATTGATATCCTCTGACCAAGCGCTCTTTGTTACTTAGATTACCTTCCTGGACTTTGTCTCCAGTTGAACGTTCTCCAGGATGTCCTCTACTAAGTAGATACGATACATCCGAATGGGCTGCTGAATGCTGCATCGGTTGGAGCCTGATTGCGGGCCGTTTCATAGTTGTTTCCAGCTCGTTTTCGAGTAACGCATCAGCACGGTGGCCTGATATGAGTGGAGCCTCTTGCGCTACATTTGTAGCAAGATCAGCTAATGCCGGCTCGAAAACCTGAGTGGGTGCGATATCATCGCGGTCGGTTTCCGCACCAGGTGTTGCTGACAAGATAGCATTGCCAGAGTTGATAGGGTGCTCAGCAACCGGATCTGCAGGCATCTCGGGAACCTGGCTCGGTGTACCGGCCCACCATGGCTCTGACTGGGCTGGTCTAGAAGGTACATTCAATGGTGAGATAGGTTGCTCGGGTATAACTGGCTGCACCGGCATAATAGATGGCTCGGGTGTAGCGGGCTGCACTGTAAAATTGCCAAGTTGAGCAAGTGCAGATGGGAACGTTGGTTCCTGGGTAATTGTCGAGAGAGTTCCAGGCGGCAATGGCACGAAGCCTTGAGATCGCAAATCGTTTTCGAGATTTTCTAGCATCGCGACTTGCTGTTCGCCAGCTTCCGCTAACGTTTGGTCAATCTGATCCTCCCATGATTGGGAAGTCACGGACTGCTGCGTTTCAGGAATAAGAAGCACTGGTTCTGGTTCATTCTCATTCTCCAGAGGTGCAGCCCCGAGTGACTTCAGCCATTCTGGCCATTCCATGTCTGGATCTTTATCTTCTGACATGAAGAGGAAAGCCGGTTCTGCATCTTGTTCAGTGGGAGCAGGGATTGTGTTCAAATCTTCTTCCTGCAATGGTGAGCTAGCAGAAACGGGTTCTCCTTGAGGTTGAGTGAGAGACATGCTTTCAAGAGGTTCCTGAACACGTGCAGGTCGATTTGGAAGGATTGGTATTGAACCACTTGGCTGCCGATCTTTTTTAGTGAGCATATTTAGCCACGCAGGCGGTGAAGGTACATCATCTTCCTGAATTGTTGTCCATGTATCCGTGGATTTTGTGGATCCCAGGGTGTTCTTGCTTTCTGTCTCAATAGTCGGCTCAGGCTCAGCAGCGGCTGACTGAAATTGATCTGCCTGGAACCAGGGCTGTTGTTCTAGGAGAGCCGGATCAAAATCATCGTCGATTTCTAGTGATGCCTGCCATGTTTCTAGTCCAGACTCGGATTGGTTTTGGCTTGCCTGATCAAGAGTCGCCTTCGAGTCCACGTTCTTACTATTCGAAATATCTGACCATGCTGCATATGCCGAGGCTTCTTGCGCAGGCTGGGAATGAGGTTGAGAAACATGCGTCGTATCTAACTCGCTCCAGCTTTCCAGCCTATTCCAATCATGGGCTCGATCTACAGGCTCCGCAGGACTATGAGAGCCATTTGCTACAGCAGAGGTATTGATTTTTTTACTTACTTTAGATATTTGCTTATCATCCGAAGTGTCGGGTAAGACGATAGGTTCCTTTTTCAGCAATGCCAGGAATGGATCACTGTGTTGGCTTGCTATCAGGTCACTGAAGAGTTCCTGAGCCATCACTAGTTCGGGATCGAGAGCTTCAGCGAGCTGAATCAGCCCTTTGGCACGTTCCAGATCGTAAACGGAAGTGACATGTGCCAGGAGGAGCAATATTTTCAAACAGGTAGGAATTTCCTCAAGCATCTGGGTCGCCAGTTGTTGAACCTTGTCGTAGGTGTCCTCGCGCCAATAGGTCTCGAGAAGTCCTATGCGCGCATCGAGGCGGTCAGGACTGGCGCTTAGGACAGCTTCCCATTCTTGAATTGCTTGAGTCAGGAGATCACCACGCATATAAAGGCGCGCGAGACCGGCTCGTGAGAACATAAACTCTTGTTGCCCAACTTTAGCGCTGAGTTGGTTAAATTCCTGGCGAATATGACTATTGCCGCGACTTAGTTCATATGCTTGCTGATAACAATCAAGAGCAGTGTCAATGTCTGCCATGCGTTCGCTAATGAGCGCTCGATTACAATAGGCGATGACGTTTTCTGGATCGTTGGCTAATATCCAATCGAAAGTTTGTTGTGCCTCTTCCAGGTGGCCCTGTGCCATGTATACTTCGCCTAGTAGGCGTTGAGCCTCAATCGCGTCTGGAAAAAAGGAAAGAATGTGCTGACAGTTAGCCATTGCATCGTCGATGCGACCAGAACTGATGGCATCCTCTGTATTTTGCAAGTAATCGCGAAGTGTTATTTGCGCCATATAATCAGATCTCCTGTTCCTGCCTCGGCGTTATAAGTGTATCTAGGGGATACACTCTCCGACGAAGCGCTTTTCAGTCTCCGCCCTTGAGCAGTTCCCCAAAAAGCTCTGCTTGCCTGGGTTCGCAAGGGCCAATGAGTGCCAGACGACGCCATTCAGGAGCGAAGCAGGTTTGCGCTACGCGCTGAATATCTTCTATGGTTACGGCTTCAACAAGTGCTATTATTTCATCAATATCAAATATTTTGCCTCGTAGGCTTTCCTGGCTGCCAAGCCAATAGGCTACTTGCTGTGTGCCTTCCAATCCTAACTGTATACCACCCCGTATATACGCCTTAATTCGATTAAACTCCTCTGCTGGCACCAGGGTCTCACAGATACGGGCAAGTTCACGGCTAATGGCTCGTATAGCTGGTTCAACCTGTGTCGGATCTACTCCAGCGCTTACAACGAAATTGCCTGTTTCGGCATAACTATTGAAGTAGCTACCAATATCGTAGGCCAGTCCCTGCTCTTCACGAATTGTTTGGAAGAGCCGTGAACTCATACCATCCCCTAGAATAGCATTAATTAGCATGAATGGATAATAGTCAGGAGACGAATAGGCTACGCCTAATGTCCCGAGACAAAGATTGACTTGTTCTGTTTCTTTTTCAATCAGTGCTACTGGCGAGACATTCCTGGGTGGAAAGCTCTCGGTCCATTGAGCATGCTTACGTGCTTCCCAATCACCAAAAAGGCTTATAGCTGTATCGGTAATCTTTGCCGTGTCGATATTTCCGGCGATGCTGATGATCAGCGAATTGGGCCGATAGTATTCATCCAGATGGTCCAGTAGTTGCCTGTGCTGTATCTTCGCGACCGTTTCTACATAACCTGCATCATCACGACCCAGAGGTAACTTAGGCCATGTAGTTTCGTCGATGAGTAAATTGACCCAGTCCTGTGGATCGTCGCGAGTAGCACTCAGTTCTTCAATGATGACGCCGCGCTCTTTTTCTATTTCCAGTGGGTCAAAGAGTGGATGACGCGCCATATCCGCGAGAACATCCATCACTACCGGTAAATGTTCGGCGGGTACGCGAGCGGTATAGTTAGTCAGCTCTTTGCCCGTACTTGCATTGAATACTCCACCAACACCCTCAATCGCCTCTGAGATAAGCCTGGCTGTCGGGTACTTCTGCGTACCCTTGAAGAGCATATGCTCGATAAAATGCGATATTCCCGCAATAGCGTTCGATTCATAGCGCGAACCAACTGTAAAAAAGAATGAGATGCTGGCAGAACGCATACCTGGCATGGGGGCCATAAGTAAGCGTAACCCGTTCTGTAGCGTTGTTCGCTGGTAGTACATTGAAAATTGTTTCTTCTTCCTTAGCCAAAAACCTCTACACACCCAATTGCACGTGAAGTGCGACACTATTATAGACGTTTTCAGGATGTATGGCAACGGGAAAAGGAGTCGGGGATAGCCATTTTGGGTGTGGGAGTGAGCTTGCTTAGACAAATCATAGTAGGGGCCATGCTCGCATCGAAGTAGAGTGAACATGGCCGTCTATGAAGCGTTTCGGTTTTAGAACAGGCCAACGTCATTTGCCAGGTCACCCAGGCCTCCTAAGGGACCCTCTCCTTCGTGGCGCCCATATCCCCTGTCTCTCTCGAAGCCATGTTCTACCTCGTGAAGCAGTATTTCTCCACCGATGACTGCTGCTGCGCCGCCTAACGCCCCCATAGCCATATTTCCACCAGAACCTTGCATGAGTCCGCCTATTCCTCCCTGCTGGCTTTGCATTGGTATGTTGGCTGGTGTTGGCACAATGCCGGCCAGGCTGGTGCGGCAACTGGGACAACTGGTGGTACCCACAGGCGACATTGCCATGCAAATAGGACAACGCAGTACCATGGGTTGCTGCTGTTGATAGCCCATTTGTCCGTACTGCTGAGGATATTGTGTATTGAATTGAGGTGGCTGTTGGGGGTATTGTGCATTTGGCTGTGAATAGCCTGTTTGTGGTAGCGAGGTTCCAGCATTTTGTGTTATAGGGCTACCACATCCGGCACAGAAATTCACGCCTGGATTATTCTGCCGTCCGCAATTTGTACAATAAACAAAGCCAGGCGTTGCCGGAGTTGCAGGCGTTGCCGAAACTTGCATACTCTGACCACAATTCGTGCAGAAAGCCATGCTTACAGGAACTTCGGCGTGGCAGGCGGTACAGGTGCGTGTTAATGGCTGAGGCGGTGTAGATGTAGCAACTGCTGTTTGTGCGCCGAGTGATGAGCCACAGTGCATACAGAAAGCTGCGCCTGGCTTCACAATTCCATTGCAACGTGGACATACGCTCGTTGAGGCTGGTTGCCCCTCGGCACTACCTGTTGGCTGTACAGGCGTGCCGCACTGTGGGCAAAATTTTTTGCCGGTTACGTCGTTGCCGCAAGATGTACAGGATGCCATAGATGTTGCTTCTCCTTGTATAAATGCGAATGGCACTCTCATGTAGCTTACCTGAAGTGTAACATAGTTTGGTACTTTCGTCGAGAGGCGATTCGTTATAGAGATATGGTGCAAATAGCGCTCATTTTGCGCGCTAATATTTTTGGTGGTCGCCTTGACGTGAGAAGCCGTTCCAACTTATAGCTGGAACGGCTTCTCACGTCAGCTTTTCCTTTCGATGACTCGTAAATCCATTATATCACACACACTCCTTGAGTGCTGCGTTGCTACTGATGCCACGCAGTTTCATGAGCGCAACCACTTCGAGCTGGCGTACCCGCTCACGAGAGATGCCTAACTCTTTACCAACTTCCAATAGTGTGCGACTGCGTCCATCGCCAATGCCATAGCGGAGTGTAATTACTGAGCGTTCGCGAGGGGTGAGCAGGGCCAACGCACGATGAAGTTCTTCGCCAAGCAGGTGCTGCGATGCGGTTTCAGCAGGCGCAGGCGCTGCGCTATCTTCCAGCGTGTCCGCTAAAGAATAGCGAGCTTCATCGTCTACAGGAGCATCCAGGGAGACGGGTTGTTCAATGATGCCGAGAAGATCTACGACCTCGTTGACATCGATATTGCATGCCTCGGCTATCTGCTCCGGCAAGGGATCTAGTCCATTCTCTTGCGATAATTGAGCCGCGACGCGGCGCACCTTGCGCAAACGTGTTGCGACATGTTCGGGTAAATGAATCAGGCGAGACTGTTCACCGGCCGCACGACTAACAGCCTGACGAATCCACCAGGTAGCATAGGTGCCAAAATGACAGCCGCGACGATAGTCAAACTTCTCTGCCGCGCGCATCAAGCCCAGGTTCCCTTCTTGAATGAGGTCGATTAAAGGGACGCCTGTGCTGGTATAACGACGTGCGATGGCGATCACCAGGCGCAGATTCGACTCGATTAACTTACGGCGTGCCAACTCATCGCCCGCGGCAGCTCGTTGAGCGAGTTCAACCTCTTCTGCATGTGTCAGCAGACCAAGTCCGCGAATATCGCGCAGGTAGCTCTGAAAAGCATCCTCAGAGCCCAGCGCATGCCGAGTTGTTATGCGAGTACTTCGTGAACGCCCAGGTAACCCTTCCAGCGTACCGGTGTCATTACCATCTTCCACCTCATCGGTATCGTCTAGTAATACATCGATTACTCCCTCCAGCGCAGGATCCAGTTCACCTAGCGGCTCAGTATCGCGCTTTGCCGGGGTGCTGGTCAATAACTCCTCTAACCCGGTTCCAAAGTCGGATCTGGTAGCGGGGGGAGACGCTACCGATTTAGCAGATGTGGGCGGCGATAAAGTGTACACTTTATCGCTCACAGGATCAACGATTGCCATATTTCCACGCTCCCTTCGGGAAACCTACCGACAAAATCAGCTGCCGGACTCCTCCGTGTGGCCTCGTGGTCAGCGCTCACAGACCTGCAGCGTGCTCGCGCTGAACGTATACAATGCCTAGCCATTTTCTTTGTCTCACCTCTAATTGTATAGAGTAACGGAGGCCATAGCATCGGGTAAATACCTTAAATCAAATCAGGTTCTAACTGTATCTTCCTGATGTTGTTACGGCAACATCAGGGAATACGATGTAGCTTGATTAACAGTTTAATGCAATTCGATCTCCTCAATAGCCCCAGGTTGGCCTCGTGGAGGTGGGCCTTCGAGGAAACTGCATTTCCAGGAGTTCCTTCTATCTATAAGTAATACGCTTAACCTGGTTAAAACGTTACGCTTGCTTCTTCTATATGGGGTAGATCATGGTCGATCAGGATTTTCCTCATCGAAAGGATCATGAACTCCGTGCCCGCGATCATAGAGGAGTTGCTCAGGGTCTCCCAAGTGGTCCTCATAATCAGGACGCTTCTTCCATTCTTTTTGCAGCGCTTCATCTGCGCTCATGGTTAATTGCACCCGGTCATTTTCGATGGAAGCGATTGCACTATATGGAATGTAGCGGTCTGTAGGAAAGAAGAAGCCTTTGTGTACAAGAAAAGAATCTTCGTAAACCTTTGCTATATGACCTAATCTTTGCCCGTCGGATGCGTAAACATGCATGGATGGATGAACATCGTGTGCGCTCCAGCTTGCCATAGTTGATTGCCCTTTCTATCGAGTATCTTGTTTTGTGCTACGTCAAGTTACATCGAAAAGTTTCACCAAGTGCCTGCTTACCCAGCAACCAGAGTTCGAAGCTAGTTCATCATGGCAATTATCTGGCGAATGGCTTTGATTTGCCGTTGTATATCTTCTGTGTTTTCGACAGCAGAGGCATGTTCTAGGTAGGCAGTGAGGTCTTGTAAAGCACGAGCGTAGTGTTTGAGGTGGAAGTGAACAATCCCACGATCCCTTCGTTCAAGCGGTGCGTCGGCAGTCAGCAACAAAATGCGGTCACAAACCGTGAGCGCTCGAGCATAGTCTTCCTGGTGGATGTAAATATGCTTGAGATTGGTAAGCATACGCACTAATAATTGCCTGTGACTCACCGGTTCTAACCACTGCGGGTCGAAATCGGTTTTGCGTTTGAACACCCGCTGTATGTGTTCGCGACAATCCTCTTCGCTGAGTAGGCGTCCCTTTTCGTATGGGTCGATGTAGATGTAGCCATTTGGTAGGCGACAATGGACGACAAAGTGAAAGGGGAGGCCAATGCCCTCAATCTGCAAACCTATACGCTTACCAACTTCCATATACACGAGCGAGAGTGTAATGGGAATGCCACTACGTTTCTCTAGCACCTCATTGAGGAAACTGTTAGATGGGTTATAGTAGTCTTCCTGATTGCCTTTGAAATGCTCTTGTTCAAAGAGCACCTGGTTCATTGCCTCAATTGCTATTAGAGGATCAACCTCTCCTGGGAGTCGTATGAGCTTATCAGGCTCTGATACGCCAAGTGTTGCACATACTCGCCTCGCTAACAGGTCGAGTTGTGCCAGGCAACCTGCTATATCCAGTTCTGGGTATTCTTCGAGGGCAATAAGAAGTGCCGCCTGGGCCAGGTCGATGGCGGCGTCATCTTGCGCAACAAGATCAATAAACCCTTTGCGTGCGCTTTGTTGTGGCGTGTCATTAAAAGATTCTTCTGGCATACTGCCCTTTTTTTAAAGCGGAGCAACGGTTTTGAAATTTAAAATAATTTCAGTCCCGGTGACAGCCTCCCTGGCTATTGTACCTTATTAAGCGGCGTGGGGCAATATCGGAGTTTATGTATTTTTTACCTATCTACCTAACCTAACTCTCAACTTCCCCTGGCCGGCCCTCACTCGTCGCTGTAATGTTCGTCCACCTGCGCGCACGATCACTTCATACCATTCGCGTTGTGGGCGGTAGGTGTCGAAATGCTCCTCAATCTCTACAATAGCGAGGCTACCGATCACACGACAGGAGATGGAGGTCTCGGCAAAATTGCCGTTCTGATAGGCGAAGGTTGCACCATCATCCTCGTACAGGGTGTAGCTTGCCAGGCCGTCTTCGGCCATGTAGCAAGTGAAGGTGAGTGGATCAGTGGGGCGCTGATCGGTATATTGCATTAAGGGCCCGCTGGGAATGATAGTATTGCCACGCACGAGCAAGGGCCAGCGCTCAAGTGGAGCAGGGACATCACTCCAGCCGGCTCCTGGATATTCATCACCACTCCAGTAATCAAACCAGGAACCTGCAGGTAGATAGACATTTCTGCTGGCTGCGCCCAGTTCATAGATAGGAGCGGAGAGCAGAGAGTCGCCTACTAGAAACTCAGATTCTACGCCGGATGCCTGTTCGTCCCGTGGATAGTGGTAATATAACGGCCGCATAACTGGCGCTCCCCCGGTGGATGCTGCATGGAAGAGCGTGTAAAGATAGGGCATCAGGCGATAACGCAATTCGATGGCAGTGCGATAGGCGCTTTCGTAAGGCTCACCAAATGCCCAGGGTTCCTGGTCTGGCTGACCTAGTGAATTGTGGTTGCGACAAAAGGGCATCAGGGAAGCGAGTTGGGCAAAACGCACAAGTAATTCGCCATTACCGGCATTCCAGAAGCCCCCGATATCCACACCGACAAATGGTATACCGCTCATTCCCATATTAAGACACATCGGTATGGCCATTGAGATGTAATCCCAGTGGCTCGTATTGTCGCCAGTCCAGACAGCTGCATAGCGTTGCACACCGGCAGTGCCGGAACGTGTCAACACGAATGGGCGTCTATCGGGGCGTAGCCGTCTTAATCCATTGTGAGTAGCCCGCGCCATCTCCATACCATAAGCGTTGTGAAAGAGAGCATGGGATACAGGAGGGCCATCGGGTCCAGTAGCCTGGTCACCGCCGGCCTTATGTAGCACGTCGCTGCTCATTGTCGTACCATGTATGGATTGTTTATCGGGCTGTGACAAGATGTTTGTCAAAGAGGGTTCATTCATATCGTTCCAGATGCCATCAACACCCTGATCGAGCAATCCGAGGTGGAGATTTCCCCACCAGTTACGCACTTTACTGCTAGAAAAATCGGGGAAAACACATTCACCAGGCCACACTTCACCCTTGAAAAGTTCTCCATTCTGGTGACGGCAGAAGTAGTCATGCTCGATACCCTGTTTGTAAACGGCGTAGTTTTCATCGATCTTGGTGCCAGGGTCGATAATGGTGACCAGGTGCAGACCTTGCTGATGCAGGTCGTTTGTCATCTGTGCGGGGTTTGGGAACTGCTCTGTGTTCCAGGTGAAGTCACGGAACCCATTCATATAGTCTATATCGAGCCAGATAGCATCGCAGGGATGGTTGCGCTCGCGCAAGTTGTTGGCAACCTGGCGCACCTCTGCTTCGGAAGCGTAGCTCCAGCGGGATTGGTGGTAGCCAATGGCCCAACGAGGTGGCAGCGCCAAACGCCCGGTGAGTTCTGTATATTGCTGCAGCACATTTGCAGCTGTGGGACCGGCAAAGAAGTAGGCAGTTAGGCTGTCTTCTTGCATGGTGATGTTCGCTTCGCTGTCGTTCGTTTCTCCGATATCAAAGTCAACTAAACCTGTATGATCGATCAAAACGCCGTAAGCCGTGCCGTTATCGATATGCAGGCCAAGGTAGAAAGGAACGGAGGTATACATGCTCACGGTTTCTGGGTTATGATGCCGTGGCGGATCAACGTTCCAGACCGGGAATGACTGCCCGCGCTTGTCCATGGTGCCTGTGCGCTCGCCCAGGCCGTAGATGCGTTCCTGGCTTGCTAGTGGACGTGTCAAGCGTATGGTGGTAGAAGAGAAAGCGAACCCTTGCAGATATGGCTCGAGAGCGGCTTTTTGCTGGGTTTCGTCCAGAAAAGCAGGCCATTGTTCATCCCCTTTGGCTACGATCCAAGAATGATAAGGAAGTGTGCCTACTGGACCATCAGTTAATTGGTAGTGTGACTCGGTCAAATGTGTACCACGTTGGGCACGTATACGTATTATTTCACTACCCAGCAACGTGCCTGTGAGCAAGCATTCGAGATTAGAGTTGCTACTGCTACCTATCCAGGTATGCTCGTTTCCGCTTTTGCCCTGGTATTGAAATTGGGTGATTGTGGTGAACAACTGTTGTATCCCCTTTCTAAACTTTTATATAATCTTAACCGGAATCACCCTATTTCGGCAAATCTTTATCTATTCTTAACACGATATCAACCCGAAAATAACCATCTAGAGGGTATCATAGTGTGTGGGGGAAGCCACATGAGGGATGTCCTGGAGGGATATTTTGTGGCTGCATATATGGGGATGTCCTGGGGGAGACAATACGTGACTCGGTGCAAGGGTCATCATCCTGGGGAACAGCAGGGAAAAGCATATTTTTTCACCTGCTACTGGAAAGCTGGAAAGCGCGATAGAAATTGTGCTTTCCGGCTTTTTGTGATTTTAGCATATCTTTCGCCAGCGGCAAGATTAAGAGGTGAGTAAGCCGTAGATAGTCAAGCTGGTTTGTGTTCCCACAAAGACCTTGCCATTGGCAATCGCCGGCACACTGAATTTCACATAGCTATCAAGCCGATCCCGTGTGAAGTTCTGCTCACTGTTGTAGAGTTCGACCCCGATATTTGTGGCATCATAGGCGCGGAGGGTGCCTGCACCACTTGGTGCACATCCAGGCCCACCACAACTTGCCGGACTAATCACCCAGACGATTCCAGTACCAGGAACATTCTTGTTGCTCGAAATCGAGGGGGTTACGCCAGGGTAACCGAAAGTTTCTGGTGTCTGAGCGGTCGCTGTGACAGAGAGGGTAGCCTTATTCACCCGGAAAGCCCTCAGGTGATCCCCTGCTTCCCCGATGTAGACCAATTGGCCACTCGTAGCCGTCCCGACCCAATAGCCGGGGATTCCGAAAAAGCCACCGGTTGCGTTCTCAGGGAGCTCCTGTATGACTTGATCGATATCGGTCCGTGTTTCTGCGTTGCTATTACATTGAAGGGGACCTGGATAGCTGTGGAACTGACCCATATGATCTCGGTCAAGCACGTAGATACGACCTTCTTTCCCCACGCCAACAAGCAGGTGAGGGTGAGCTGTGTGAGGCTGGTCGGGTAAGAGCAAGACTCCCCCTGCACCTAGATCTTCATCGCGGCCATCCAAGCACTCCTGGTTGAAGGGGGTAAAGTAGTCCAAGAGAACCAGGCCATTATCTGTACTCAACTTCACCAAACTGTTGCCTGCATCTCTGTGGCCTGGTTGATCCAGGTCAAAGGTGCCGTTACTGGTCGTGAGATATACATTGCCCTGAGCATCAGCAGCAGGTCCCGCTCCGCTCATCCAGATCCCCCCTTCTTGGCCATCAGGGGTCGTATTATAGACCCCGACTTGCCGAAATGCTCTGCCATTGTAGGTGTAGCCGATCACCCAACCATGGTAGGGGTCTGTATCGCCAAAAGATCCCCATGCGATGTAGACAACACCATGCTCGAACAGCAACGCGGGACGCTGGTTGGCTTGCCTGCTATTAAAGGATACCAGAGAGGGTATCTCCTTGCTCTTGTCATAGCCTGTTCCTTTGACGAGAGCGAGAATAGTCACCGGGCTCCCTGGCTTGTCTTTACCTGTCGTGATATCGAGGGCGTGCAGTCGCTGCACATAGCTGTTGCCAGGTTCCCTGGTCATGGCCACCACATACATAGTGTTGGTAGTCAGGTCAATGGCGGGGGTTGCAGTAATACCAATATATGGATGGATATCCTGATCAGGATACTTCAGAAAAACATCCGTAGCGGAGACAGTGGTCACTGTAGGGGGATGGAGAAAGCTCGTCTTCCATAGTGGGGCAACCGCCTGCCTCTGGTCAGCATCAAACGCGTAGACACTGTCGTGTTCCGTAGCCACATAGACGACATGATAATGATGGCCTTTGAGAGTGACATCAGGGACAACGAGCGGTTGTGCATACACCTGTCCATCAACCGGATAGGAGACCCGTTTGCCAAAGTGTTGCGCATTGACATTGCGCGTGTTGAGAAGAGTCTCGTTGAGGTTTTGTCCTGTGCGCTGGTTATCATTGTGAAAGGTCAAAACGGCAACATCATCCGGCACAGTAAGCTGCTGATAAAAAGGGAAAACAAGAGAAGAAAAACCACCTACCGTCCTTCCTCCAAGATACAAGCCTGCAAGGAGCAGCAGGAGTATCAGAACGATGAAAATTTTCGCAGCGAGAGGGCTGCGAGGGAAAAGGTTGACGCGCATAGAGACCTCTTTCTGATACATCCATCTGTTTGTAGTCTTGTGAACGTTCGTGCCAGCTAGCATGCTGTTCGCGCGCCTGGGAGCGCAAGGACTCCAGCGTCACCCGTGCAACCGAGCCTTACTGGATGGACCATAGCTCTTCCAGAAGAGAGGTTTCTGCCGCCAGAGTATGCCAGGAAATGTCCTCCGTCAGATGATGAAGGAAATGTGAGCTTCTTCCACGACCGGCTGCATATCGTCTTCTCTGCTGCTAGTATGAGGAGGAAGCGCCATGAAAACGTCATAGGCATCGTCATGAACGGGAAGTGCCTCTATATCAGGCCACATTACTGCCAAATACTATTGCCCTCTTCGGTTCCACGTTAAAGAGATGATGCGATAGGCTTAACTGGCATCGAAGAAGGCTATACTATGCCCTTTTCACGAAATTTAGCCAAGTGTAGAGATAATCAGGAAAACCTTTGTTGATAACCTGCGGATAACCTGTGTAAAAATTGTTGAAAAGGATTTGGGGCCACCCCCCATGACGATGCTCATGACGTTTTCATGACGCTTCCTCCTCATACTAGCAGCAGCGAGGACGATGAGAATGGCACCCAACTGGAGCAAGTTCCATGATCATCTTTCAATGCTCAAATACCTGAGTCACTTTTTACGCTCATGAGGCGTGTAACCCTTGGCTCCATGATGCGAAGCCATAGTTGCTAGGACAAGAAAGGAGTTTGTATTATGCAAGGGAACCAACTGAACGGAATACGCGTGGCTATCATTGTTGACGAAGACTTTGAACAGGTTGAGATGACCGAACCCCGCAAAGCACTCGACCAGGCTGGAGCCAGGACGACCCTGATTTCTCCCAAGCCGGGTCAGGTTACAGGGATGAACCACGATGTGAAAGCCGATAAGTTCCCTGTCGATATGACGTTAGAAGAGGCTAATCCCAACGATTTTGATGCGCTGATGCTCCCTGGCGGAGCGTTGAATGCTGACTCTTTGCGTATCGTCCCCAAGGCACAAGACTTTGCGCAGCGGATGAATTCCAGCGGTAAACCAATGGCGATCATCTGCCACGCCCCGTGGCTGCTTGTCTCGGCAAGATTAGTCAAGGGTAGGACATTGACCAGCTATCACACCATCCAGGACGATATTCGCAATGCTGGGGGCAACTGGGTAGACCGGGAGATGGTGCGAGATAATAACTGGGTGACAAGTCGCAGTCCCAAGGACCTGGGTGCATTCAATCCTGCGATGATTACTCTATTCGCTGAGAGCAAGATAAAGAGTCTATAACGCTAGTTGGCATCACCGTCACATCTACAGATGTCGAATGATTGTAACCTACCAGCGTAGTAATACCTGTTAGAACTTAACTCGTTTGTGTTTAGCGATGCAACGGTTTGCAGAGCAACAGGACGAGTCGGCTTACCAGGCGAACACAGGCAAGCTGTCTTAGCAGGGAGTACACCGTGGGTTCACTGCGCGCAAAACAAGCGAGCACGAATCTTGCACCAGCAGCAACCGACGCTGCTGGCGTGCAGGGTTCGCGAGAGGCCAGCCATCCTGGGTTCTCGGAAGAGTCGAACGTGCAGGAGTTTCAGACGTTCTATCAGGAGAACCTCGGCCTGATCTATCGCTATGTCTATAGCAAAGTGGGCAATCGCGAAGAAGCCGAGGACCTGACGTCACAGATATTTCTCAAAGCCGTGCGTGGGATTGATACCCACCGTGGCGCGCAGAGCATGCAGAAGTGGCTTTTCCAGGTGGCGCGCACGACCATCGCCGACTACTGGCGTGCGCACTACCGGGTCGCGACCGGGTCGCTGGACGCCTTGCTAGACGCCGGGTGGGAAGGCCCGGCAGCAGATGCGCCTGCTGCGCTGAGTAGCCAGCCCCAAGACCGCGTGCGGCGCATCCTGCAGGCGCTGCCTGAACACTACCGCGAGGTGCTGACCTGCCGGTTTCTGCTCAACCTCTCGGTGCGCGAGACCGCCGTGCGCATGAATTTGACGGAGGCTAACGTAAAAGTCTTACAGTTTCGCGCCTT
>WNGJ01001829.1_pt1 | contig 57425 bp, 42 predicted proteins | sample 5400611 | NCBI WGS metagenome assembly WNGJ01 (sample SAMN13153375, study PRJNA577476) | soil metagenome | isolation source: 40 cm soil or saprolite under Garry oak tree replicate 1 | place: USA:California | collected 2016-06-15 | reverse complement strand
GACCTGCACTGTGTCACTGTACGGTCAATGTCGCCGTGTCCGTGAAAGTCTGAGAATTGGCTGTGTAACTGGCATTCACCGTATACGTCCCGCGTATCGCATTGCTGTTGACGGTTACGGTCGCTGGAGTGGTTTGATTGCTTATCGAAATATTCTGGGCGGCAGCGCCTGCGCCGTCGGTGACTGTCCAAGTAACGCTGGCAGTAACGTCCACCGGAGGCCCCCCAGACACAGTCGCGGCGCACGTGTACGTCGTGGTCCCACCTAACGCGACATTCTGATTATTGGGACTAATGGTGATCGCAGTGACGTTATTCAACACCACAACAACCGTGGTGGTGCCCGTAGTGGCCCCGGATGATGCCGTGATAGTTGCTGTTCCTGCAGCGACGCCAGTCACAGTCCCGCTCGGAGTAATGGACGCAACACTAGAGGCAGAGGAAGACCAGGAAACTCCGTGAGTCAACGTCGCCGTGCTGCCATCGTTAAAGTTTCCGACCGCTGTCATCTGTAGGGTGTTTCCCTGCTGGAGATTCGTATTTTGCGGCCCAACCGTGATCGAGGTTAGCTGGGGATCTTGGAAAAAGCCGCGGCAGCCGACTGCCCCGGCGAGGGAGAAAAATGTCGTAAATGCAACCAGCAGTTGAAGTTTCCGCAAATTACTCGGCATCGTTTATTGGTCCCGGCAGATGCGCCTTGTTGGGCAGCGTCCACAAGCGGCGCAACAGAATTGTAGCAGAGACTATTCTGAACCAGCGCCCAGGTGAACCATGGCGTGACATAGGCCTGCTACAGTTTCCGGGCTCGTCTTGGAAGAACGAAACCAAATAGCGGCCTTGCACAAGAAATCGCCAATAACGGCATTACGCACTCTGTACAGAAACATTGTTCCTCAATCTGTTAGCCTAGTTCTTTATCACACCAATGAGAAAACAACTCGCTGCCCTTTCCTTTCTTTATTTCCTGGTAATCAGCACATTTTCACAGCAAGTCAGCGAACTCGCGAAGGCTACAACCCCTGCGATCGCCACCTCTCGTGCCGCTGCTTTGCGATCCCCGGCCAAGGTTTGCGGCGCATGCATCCGCGCCCACATGGAATTTCTGGCCTCGGATGCCCTTCGCGGCCGCGGTAGCGCTACCCCAGACGAGCTCATCGCGGCCACTTACGTCGGGTCCGAACTTCGTCAGTATGGAATCGATCCCGCAGGCGATGACGGTGGCTACATTCAACGCGCACAACTGCTCACGCGAGTAGTGAACGGGCCTCCACAACTTACATTCACCATCCCTGGCATTGGCACGCCGTCACGCGAAATTGCTTGGAAGCATGGAAGCGAAATCCTGGTTTTGCACATGTCGCACTCCGAGGTTTCCGGTCCACTACAGAAAATTGACCTTGCGGCGGGAGAACAAAAAGTTAAGCCCGGGGCTATCGTCTTTCTCAAAGCGAAAGAAGGCAAGAACCCGCGCGCAACAATGATCGCTGCCATTCAGGCTGGAGCTGCGGCTGTGCTGGTCTCGGAGTATCCGAGCATTCGCGAACGCTGGCAAGAGACTTCTCGGCAACTCCCACAATTGCCCAGCCAGTTAAAAGGAACTGCCGAAGCGGGCTTGGGCGAAGGTTACAACTTAGTGGTGGTAAGTCAGCCATCGGTCCCCGCGCTCGAACACCTTCCTGAAGGAACGACAATTCACCTGGCCGCCCCGACTACAACCTCCGACAATTCCTATACATGGAATGCAATTGGGATCTTGCGAGGTACAGATCCCACGCTGCAACACGCGGCGGTACTGTTATCCGCTCATCTTGACCATCTGGGAATCGGCGAGCCTGTAAAGGGCGACAATATTTACAATGGGGCGGACGATGATGCCTCCGGAACCACGGCTGTGCTGGAATTGGCGCGAGCGCTGGGTGCAGGACAGCGTCCACGGCGTACAGTCATCTTCGCGCTCTTCGGCAGCGAAGAGACTGGCGGACTGGGTTCAAGTTATTTCCGCGAACACTCGCCGATCCCTCTGAAAGATATTGCAGCCAACCTCGAATTCGAAATGATTGGACGGCCCGATCCCGCGCTGAAACCCAATACAGTCTGGCTATCGGGATGGGAGCGTTCGAATCTTGGCCCAGTCCTGGCTTCACATGGCGCGCACCTTGCCGGCGATCCGCATCCGGATCAGAATTTCTTTGCCCGTTCTGATAACTACGTGCTGGCAAAAAAAGGTGTGGTGGCCCAAACCGTCTCCAGCTTCGGCCTCCATTCTGATTATCACCAGCCCAGCGACGACTTGGCACACATCGACTTCAAACATATGACCTGGGCAATTGAATCGCTGCTGCGACCTGTGCAGTGGCTGGTGAATTCAGATTTCAAGCCGAAGTGGAATAAGAATGGAAAGCCTTAGTGGAGTACGGGTCGGGGGTTCAGGTCTCACGTCTCAGGGTTTAGCTTTCGGTCTCGGGGGTTCAGATTTCAAGCTCTGGAAGTCAGAATTGTGGTTTCCTGAGACCTGGCCCTGAGATCTGCCACTGGAGACCAGATATCTAATTCGCCTTCTTCGCTTTCGCAATCCGCTCGTCAACCGGCTTCCGTCCCGCGAAACCCTCACTGCTCGTATGCCAGTGGGTGATGCCCTGCTCGCCGAGCTTCCAGCAGAGCAGGACGACGCGGCCTTCCACCTTGCATGGAAAATCCAGCAGTCCAATTTCAATGTCTTTGACTTGCACGCCAATGGCGTTTATCTCAGCCAGCGTGTCCTTTACGCGGTGTATGGCTTTTTCCCGTTCTGCCTTCCGCCGCGCCATTTGCACGACATTCACCAACAAGCCACCGCTCATCAATACCCGATGAGCCAGTTCCTGGAGTTCGTTGTCCACGGCTTCGATCAGCTTCTTGCCGTCCATAGCGGTGCGCAGGAGTGATTCCAGCACAGGCAAAAGATTTTGAGCTTCCTGGAGAGTAAATGTGCGGTCTGCCATAAGAGGTATACCTTTATTCTAATTCATTCGGCGATGAAGCGGGGTATGACGAAGGGAACAGGAGTGGAGGTTACTACCGCAGTCCGCAGTCCGCAGTCAGCAGTCAACAATCAGCTCAGCCAGTGGCGATTTTGGGTGATCTCAACAACAACCGTCCGAGCTGAATGCTGAATGCTGAGTGCTCCTTCTCGCAGACGAGATCGCCAAGATCAATGAATTTCGAGCATGCGATCGAGCGCCACGCGCGCCCAGTGCTTAACGTCGTCCTTCACTTTAATCTGATTGACGATGTTGCCTTCCGCGAGGTTTTCCAGGGCCCAGCACAGATGCTGCGGCGAGATGCGGAACATAGTCGTGCAAAGACAACCAGAATCGTCCAGCGTGATGACCTTCTTCCCTTCCGCAGCGAATTCCTTGCCCATGCGGTTGACTAGGTGGATTTCGGTGCCCACTGCAAACATCGTTCCCGCAGGCGCGTTGCGGATCATTTTGAGTAAGCCTTCCGTGGACCCGATCCCGTCTGCCTTCTGGCACACTTCCCAGCGGCACTCAGGATGAACAATCACGCGAATTCCAGGATATTTCGTCCTGACGTTATCAACATGCTCAGGGAGAAAGCGCTGGTGCACCGAGCAGTGCCCCTTCCACAGGATCACTTTTGCCGCGCGCAAGCGCTCTGGCGTGAGCCCGCCATTGATCATGAACGGATCCCAGACAACCATATCGCTGAGCGGGATTCCCATGGCATAGCCGGTATTGCGTCCGAGATGCTGGTCGGGGAGAAACAAAATTTTTGGCGTTTTGGCGAACCCCCATTTAAATGCGCCCGAGGCATTGGAAGACGTGCAGACCACGCCGCGACGTTCTCCGCAGAAGGCCTTGATCGCAGCCGTGGAATTCATGTACGTGATCGGCGTAATGCCTTCGCCGGTGTCATCGGTCAGACCGGCAGCAATTAGTTGCTCCCAACAATTTTCTACCTGCGTGATTTCCGCCATATCGGCCATGGAGCAGCCGGCGTTGAGATCGGGAAGAACGGTCACCTGCCCGGGGCGGCTGAGGATGTCGGCACTCTCCGCCATGAAATGCACGCCGCAGAAAACGATGTATTTCCCATCCGCCATGGCGGCCTCTTGTGAAAGGCGGTAAGAGTCGCCGCGGAAATCGGCGTAGCGAATAACCTCATCGCGCTGATAGTGGTGACCCAGAATCACGCAGTCGCGGCCCAGCGCTTCGCGAGCCGCACCAATGCGTTCGTCCATGGTGTGATCGGGCAGAACGAGATAATTTTCCAAGCTGCAAATTGGAGCTGCTGTAGCCAATGTCATGTCTCCGCTTTCAGTTTCGGGTAGGCGTTTGCGGCGGCCAAAGCCGCATGAGGCAAATCGCTTTAAACCGAAACGGGGATGTTGAAAGCCTATCTAGTGGCTCCAGCCGATTCACTGCATCTTGCGATGCCCAACCGGCGGGGATGTTGAAGCCACTTCCATTCTAACAATTGGATGCAGAGCTGGGGCAGAAAGAGTCACCTTTTTTGATGCCAGTAAACCTAGCGGCTAAGGCCCCTCCGGCTTGACCTTGTGGCACGACTTAAAGTCGTGCCCTTCAAAACACTACCCGCCGATATGCACCATCGTCCGCGAAGCTGGCACAAAATCCGGCTCGCCGATATGGTGACGCTCTTCCTTCCGCGCCACAACGCCGCGAATGAATTCAATCAACTCTTCATCCGAAGCACCGCGGCGCATCAATTCGTGCAAGTCGTGGTCCCAAACGGAAAAAAGGCAAGTACGAATCTTGCCATCGGAAGTAATTCGAATACGGCTACAGTGTCCGCAAAAAGGATGCGAAACCGGCGCGATGATTCCAATCTCGCCGACGCCATCGTCGAAGCGATAACGCCGCGCGGTCTCGCTGCGCTCATGCGGAATCTCCACCAACGGACGGTATTCCGACATGCGAAGCAGGATCTCATCCAAAGTCACGACCGTCTCCGGCGCCCAGACCCGATCTTCTTCCAGCGGCATGAACTCAATGAAGCGCACGATCACACCCTCTTCTCGGGCAAACATGCCGAACGGAATGATCTGATCTTCATTAAACCCGCGCATCAACACGCAATTGACTTTCACCGGCCAGAGCCCAACCCGCCGCGACGCCCGAATTCCCGCAAGCACATTGTCGAATCCATTGGACACGCGAGTGATGCGCGCGAAGCGGTCAGGATCAACGGCGTCCATGCTGACCGTGACGCGACGGAGGCCAGCATCCTTGAGTGGTTGCGCCATCTCGGCAAGGAGATGCCCGTTGGTCGTGATGGCGATGTCGAGCAGTTCGCCATCTGAATTGCGCAACTTGGCTAGCTCACCTACAAAATCAACTACGCCTTTACGCAGCAATGGCTCGCCGCCGGTAATGCGAACTTTTCTGATCCCCAACCCAACCAATAGCCGCGCCATCCGAAGATAATCAGCAAACGGCAGATCCCCGTACAGCGCACCTTCATTCCCCGTGCGGCAATAGATGCACTTGTAGTTGCACCGATCCGTAATTGAGATTCGGAGATCGGTGATCGGACGACCGAATTTGTCAGAAAGGAGCACAGTGTTCAACCAGCACTTTGAAGGAATTACCGCACTCACACCAAGCCTGGATGGCTATATATGCCACGTCTAATTGCTAGATGCTTCGTTAGAGAAAAGGTGACAAGCAGGCGGACAAATACTCCGGCGAGCGTTTCCTTTCCAAAGGCTTCTCACGAAGCACGGGAGGCGCAAGCGTTTCCACCGGCACCCTCGGGAAACATGTGGCGCGGGCACTCGCCCGCGTACTGTTTCCTCCGCCACCGCAGCCAGGGTATGCCCGAAGGCCGCAGCGGTCGAAAACTCAAATACATTATAGACGCGGCGGGACAGTCAGGACAATTAAGGCTTGTTGGGATAAGCCTTTTCGATGGCAGCGGCGGCCAGCGCCGCCATAATGCTGTAACCAGCTCTGTTGGGATGCAATCCATCCTCGGCAAGATCTCGTTTGAGCAGACCTTTCTCATCTACCATCGCGCTGAAATAATCCAGATAAAGGTTGCCGTGATCTGCGCAGTAACTCTTCAACCAGCGATTCAGTTCCACAATTTTCTGCGGCGAACGCTCTGCAAACAGATCCTGAGAATCCGGTGTGTAATTATGCACTGGAAGGATGGACGCAAAGACAACATGGATGCTATTGGCTTTCGCCAACTGCTCCATGGAAGCGTAGTTAGCCTCAATATCTTCGAGCGACATCGGTCCGGTATTGCCGGCGACGTCATTCGTTCCCGCCAAAATCACGACAACTTTGGGCCCGAGAGCGATCACGTCTTGCCGGAAGCGGAGCAGCATTTGGGGCGTAGTCTGTCCGCCGATGCCGCGATTGATGTATGACTTGCCGAGAAAATACTCTGCCAGATTCCACATATCGGTGATGGAATCTCCGAAGAACACGACCCGCTTTTCATCTGGGGCGGCAGGCTTAAGACTGGCATTGGCTGCGCGATAGCGAACAAGCTCGCCGAAATCATCTCGCAACGCCGCGGCTTTCGATTGCCGGTATTCCTCCAGGCGCTGAGCGGCATGAGATCCAGGAGGCGCTTGGCCTAAAACAGAAACACAGAGGAATAGTGCGACCATCAGTCGCGTGCCCTTGACCTTGAGAGACATCGTTTCCTTCTCCAGCTATCGACACTCACATCCCGTCGTAATTCGGGCCGCCCCCGCCCTCCGGCGGAACCCAAGTGATGATTTGATACGGATCGTGAATGTCGCAAGCCTTGCAGTGCACACAATTTGACGGATTCAAGCTGATGCTCTTGCCGTGTGGAGCAGTAGAGTCATCCAGCATCTCGTAAACGTTCGCCGGACAGAAATGCTGGCACGGACTGCCGAATTCTTTGATGCAGCGGCTGTTGCACACATCGGTATCGCGAATCACCAGGTGCGCGGGCTGGTCCTCTTCATGCCTGGTGCCGGAGTGATAGAGGTCGGTAAGTTTGTCGAATGTAAGTTTGCCATCGCCCTTAAATGGACCGATCAGATGAGCTTCCGCGCCACCGTCAGCGGGCAACTCAGCCAACCTCTTCATGTGCATATAGCCAGGAGTGGATCGAGCGCGATTGCGCAGGCCGCGTCCTCCGGTGATCTGTTGTAGTCCGGCATTGAGCATCCCCATCCAAAACCCGTGTTCGAATCCCTGATGAAAGTTGCGGACTTTCCAGAGCTCATCTTTGATCCAACTATTTTCGACTTTCTGCTGATATTCACCGAGAGTAGCAGCCGAAGAATCGCCTTTCGTCAAAGCCTCGAACGCTGTCTCGGCCGCGAGCATGCCGCTCTTGATGGCAAGGTGAATGCCTTTCAGGCGCTGTGAATTGAGAAACCCAGCGGAATCGCCAAGAATCATCCATCCGTTGCCAGCGACCAGCGGGATCGACCACCATCCGCCGTACGGCAGCGACTTCGCGCCATATCGAATCATTTTTCCACCAGCGAGCAGGCCGGCCACCAGCGGATGCTGTTTGAAAACCTGAAGCACGCGGTGGGGATCAAGACGCGGATCCGGATAATCGAGTCCCGTGACAAAGCCCAGAGAGACGATATTGTCTTTGCCCCCGTAGATCCACGCGCCACCATATTCTTTTGAAGTCAGCGGCCATCCCATGGTGTATATCACTTCGCCAGGAGCGATGCGGCCGGAAGGAATTTCCCATAATTCCTTTATTCCCTGCCCGTAAGTTTGCGGATTGCGATCGCGGTCGAGATTGAAGCGCGCGATCAACTGCTTGGTTAACGAGCCTCGCGGACCTTCCGCCAGAATGACAACTTTAGCGTGCAGATCGTAGCCCGGCTCGAAATTCGACTTAGGCTGGTTTTGCCGGTCGACACCTTTGTCGTCGGTACGAACACCGCTCACCCGTTCGCCGTCGTAGAGCAACTCGGAGCCGGCGAATCCAGTGAACACAGTGATCCCGGCTTCTTCCAACTTGCTGCCCATCCATTTCACAAAACGGTTGAGCGAGATCATGTAATTGCCGTGATCGCGCAATGGCGGCGGCGTGATAGGAAATTTGAATCTTCCTTTCTTGGTGAGGAAATAAACAGATTCCTTGCTGACGGCAGCGTCGAGCGGGGCTTCCTTCTCAAAACCTGGCAACAACTCGCGCATGGAGCGAGGATCGAGCAAAGCCCCGGAAAGGCAGTGCTGGCCAATTTCGCGAGCCTTTTCCAGAACGTGAATATTTTCTTTGCTGAGTTGTGAATCGGGATGCTGAGCATTGTGCTGGTCGATGAGTTGCGAAAGACGCAACGCACAAGCCATGCCGGCCGGCCCGCCGCCGACGATAACGACGTCGGCCTCCATACGAGGATGTTCGACATTGGCCCGAGGTTTGCGAAAGATCAGCATCGAGGTTCGCACTCAGCGAAGCGGGTCGGGGACTGAAAGCTGTTTGCAAATCCGAATTGCCGTAGGATTCTTAACTTCACGATGTCTCGGTACGGTGCTGGTGCGTTGCGCGGCAGGATTATAGTAAACGCTGTGGTTAGCACCTTCGTGAAGTAGCATGCAGCCATGCGATTCCAGGTGGCGAATCAAATCAACGCGCTTCACAAATCACGAGACGGGAACGGTAATCTTTTCGCGGGCAACTTTCTTCCCGCGATGAGACTTGCTGGCTAGCTCACGATTTGCCTGAAGCAAAAGTTCGATGGCGTCGCGGAGGTTTTCACGTGCCTCTTCCAGCGTTTCGCCTTCTGAAATTGCCCCCGGCAATTCCTCCGTGTACGCAACGTAACCGCCGCCTTCGGACTCTGGGACTTCTTCGTAGACCGCACTGAGAGTCAAGCTCATAAGAGTATTTTAGCCGGAAATTAAGATATTTCACTCATACTCAACCGAGGTTCAGCCCCCTGCCTTCGCTTTCTTGATCTCTTCAATCAACGGCGGAACGATATCGAACAGATTGCCCACCACTGCGTAATCAGCGATTTCGAAAATGGGCGCTTCCGAATCTTTGTTGATCGCGACAATGGCTCGCGCACCTTTCATTCCTACAATGTGCTGGATAGCGCCGCTGATCCCCAGTGCGAGATACAGTTTCGGAGCGACTGTCTGCCCCGACGATCCGATCTGCCGATCCATGGGAAGCCATCCCGAGTCGCAAATCGGACGCGAAGCGGCAATCTCTCCCCCCAAAGCTTCGGCAAGTTGCTTCGCGATCTCAATGTTCTTCTGCTCTTTGATGCCGCGGCCTATGGCGACAATGATCTCTGCCTGCGTCAGATCCACGGCCTGCTTGGCCTCTTTGAAAACTGCCTGCGGCTTGGTTCGAATGACGCTGTCAGGGATATCCACGGTGACAGTTTCGACAGGCGCGGTCGAGGAGCCCGCTTCGACTTTATCTCCGCGGAAAGCGCCGTTCTGGAAAGTAACGAACCAGGGAGCGTCACAGGCGAAGCTCACGTCGGCAGCCAGCTTGCCTTGAAACATCTGGCGCGTGAATAGCAGCTTGTCGCCATTTTTGCTGTACCCGACGCAGTCGGTGATCGCCGTACGTCCCATTGTGGTAGCAAGCTTAGGAACAAAATCTCGCACCTGATACGTATGAGGCATAAGCACCAGTTTCGCCGGATGCGAAGACAAAAATTGTTTGAGCGCGGTGACGAATGCATCGGGCGTGTACGGCTCAAGCTTGGGCGATTCGATGGCAAAAACTTTGGCCACCTTCTTGCCCGCGATTTCACTGGCCAGGTTGGTGACGCCACTTCCCACGACCGCAGCTTCGAGCATCCAACCGGCTTCCGCCGCCAGCGACTGCCCCGCGGTGAGCGTCTCCCATGAAACACGGTTCAGTTTGCCTTCGCGTTGTTCGGCTAGGACCAGAATATTGTCAGGCATGAATTCGTTTTCGCTTACAGAACTCTGATTTCGTTGCGCAGCTTTTCTACCAGTTTTTTGGCGACTTCCGCGGGTGGACCTTCCAGAAATTCAGTATTCTTCGTTTTCTGCGGAATGTAGAGCCGCTCAATCTTCTGAAGATTGTCGCCAACTGCGGACTGCACTTCTGCCAGCGTGACCTTGCGCAGCGGCTTGTTTTTGGCTTGCTTGATGCCGATTAAAGTAGCGTAACGCAGCTTGTTGATTCCGGATTGAATGGTCAACACTGCGGGCAGCGGCATGTCCACGAATTGGAAGTAGCCGGCTTCCAGTTCGCGTTTTACTCGAATCCCGCTATCGCTCTTTTCGATTTGCATGATGATGGTGGCATGCGGCCAGCCCAGCAGTTCCGCTAAGATGACGCCGGTCTGGGCGTACCCGTAATCATCGGATTGAAGACCGGTGAAAATTAAATCGAATTCCTCGTCCTTGATAGCAGCGGCAAAAGCACGGGCAGTGTTGTAGGCGTCGAAACCGACAAAGGCATTGTCCTCGAGATGAATGGCGCGGTCCGCACCTTTGGCCAGAGCTTCGCGCAAAACCTGTTGCGCTCGCGTGGGACCGGCGGTGATAACTACTACTTCTCCACTGTGTTTCTCCTTCTGGCGCAAAGCTTCTTCCAGAGCGTAAGCATCCGGCTCGTTCACTTCGTAAGAAACGTCTTCACGAATCCAGGTACCGGCCTCGTTCAGCTTCAGAGGAGCATCTTTCTGCGGAACCTGCTTCATGCAAACCAGGATCTTCATTATGATTCCTCTACAAATCACGTCGGGCCATCGGAAACCAGCAAGTATAAATGACGGTGGTAGAAAGCGGGAATGCGGACTATTCGGTGAAGACTACGGACTGTACGCCGGAGATTTCGAAGCGTTTGCGACAGCGGATGTTCTTGCAGGCCATTAGATCGTCTTTACGCAACATATAGGAGCGGGCTTTAGCGAAACGGGCGCGATCGCGCTCGTCGGCGCGGCCAGCGAGTTGCCTTTTCTTGGTGCGCACGATCCATGTGACCTCATACTCGGCCGCCTGATGACAATGCGGGCAATTCAGCGTGGCCATCTTCTTTTCCGGCCGCTCGTCAAAGAATTCCTTTTCGTCCATGGCAGCTTGTCCGATTATTGCATATTCCAGGGAAAGTGCACCGATGGAGGAAAAAGACCGGATTAAACTGTGACTGAGCTAAAGTGAAAAAATGGCAAAGAGGAAAAAACCTAAGCCGTTTACCGCGGTGGAAGCGGTAAAGACCATGGCGCGCGAGCAGATTGGCACCCCGCCCGGGTTGCGAGTAGTTCCCGATCGCAAGAAAAAGAAAAAGCGGACCCAGAAACACAAACCCACGCTGGGAACATTCCTCGCGGAGGACTGAGAAACGATTCCACCTTTACCGTGCGGTCCTGACTGTTTCCGTGACAAACTTCACAAACCTCTTCACATCCTCTTCCGTCGTGTCGAAAGAGCACATCCAGCGCACTATTGATTCCTCTTCATTCCAGACGTAAAAGAAATATCGCTTTTGCAGCCGGGCGATGGCGCGCCGCGGAATCTTGGCGAATACCCCGTTAGCTTCCGCTTTATAGACGATCGTCACCTCAGGGATATCGTTCAATCCTTTTTTCAGCAATTGAGCCATCCGGTTGGCGTGCCGGGCATTTTTCAGCCACAAATCATTAGACAACAGGCAATCGAACTGCGCCGAGATGAACCTCATCTTGGACGCGAGTTGCATTCCCTGTTTGCGCAAATATTGAAAGTTGTTGCTAACTTTCTTGTCAAAGAACACGACCGCTTCGGCGCCCATCAAGCCGTTTTTGGTCCCGCCGAAGGAAAGAACATCCACCCCGAGATCGCGGGTAGCCTGGCGCAGCGTCAGGCCCAGGCTGGCAGCGGCATTCGCGATGCGGGCCCCGTCCATATGCAGAAACATTGACCGCTCATGGGCGAAGCGAGACAGCGCTTTGATTTCTTCCGGACGGTAGACCGTTCCCATCTCGGTGGCCTGGGTAATTGAGATGACGCATGGCTGCACATGGTGCTGATCCCCGATGCCATGGTACGCACCCTCCACGGCTTCGACGGTAAGCTTCCCATCGTGGGTTGGAATGGGAAGCAGTTTGCACCCGGTAAATTTTTCCGGAGCGCCACATTCGTCGGTATAGATGTGCGCGGCCTCGGTGCAGATCACGGCATGATAGGAATCCGTCAGCGCTTTCAGGCTGAGGCAATTGGCAGCGGTGCCGTTGAACACGATGAAGACGTCAATGTCGGCGCCAAAATGCTGCTTAAATTTGCCTACTGCGGATTCGGTGTAGGGGTCATCTCCGTATCCAACCGCATGACCCTCGTTGGCGGCGAGGATAGCCGTTATGACTTCAGGATGGACGCCCGCGTTGTTGTCGCTGGCAAAGCTGCGAGCCGGTTTCATGGTGGCAACAATGTAGCAGAAGGCATCCGCTGGTTCCGGCCAGGCTCGGATAGCACAATGGTGGCGGTACTGGCAGGGGTACCTTGGTGACTTGAGAGCTGCGGTTCGCGAGGTTAGATTGAGGAGACTGGGAGCGTCCTGTGGGATTAATCGTAGCCGCAGTAATCATCGTGTTCGGCCTGCTTTATCTGGCAGTCGTGACGGAAGAACGCCACATGGATGACGCCACCAAACCTCGCAAGAAATAAACTTTCGTCCGCGCTTGGTTCCGCCTGATATTGGCCCCTATCCCGGCCTTTGGCTGGTGCCCGGCAGTTCCGGCAAAACCCTATCGCTTAATATTTTTCGGTCCTACGACGCTTATCTGGAATATATTTCCATTGTCTAATTGTTTATCGCTGAGCTTGCACGGTAGAGTGCACCCACATGAACTCAAAGATTGTTAATCGGAAAGTATGTCGAATTTCACCTCATGGTCCGCTCTCTGCAGCCCTGCTGGTGATAGTAGCGGGGCTGAGCAGCGGCTGCGGTGACAGTTCCGCCAAGAGTCAGCAACCGCAGGGCTCTCCCGGGGTCCCGGTCAAACTTCAGGTCGCGAAATCGACAACTTTTAACGACACCACGGATTACGTAGCGACGTTAAAGTCGCGGGATTCGGCGGTCATTATGCCGCAGGTGGAAGGACAGATTACCCAGATTTATGTTCATTCCGGAGATCGAGTCTCGACGGGCACACCGCTGATGCAGATCGATCCCTCCAAACAACAAGCGACTGTAAAAAGCCAGGAAGACCTGCAGGCGTCCAAGCGCGCCGACGTGGAATATGCGAAGCAGCAATATCGACGCATCAGCTCATTGGCTGCTGCAGGAGTGGTGAGCAAACAAGAGTTGGATCAGGCGCGCTCCGCACTGGACGCAGCGGAAGCTCAGTTGCGGGCCTTGCAAGCGCAGGTCAGTGAGCAAAAGGTCCAACTGCACTACTATCGGGTAGCGGCGCCGAGAGCGGGTGTTGTGGGCGACATTCCGGTTCGCGTCGGAGATCGAGTCACCAATTCCACCGTCTTGACCACTGTGGACAAGCCGGGCACGCTGGAAGTTTATGTTTACGTTCCTGTCGAGCGGGCTCCGCAACTTAAAATGAATATGCCGGTGCAAATTGTGGACAGCGCCGGAGAACTCATCGCAAGTAGCCGCATCAGCTTCATTTCTCCCGAGGTGGACAATGCCACCCAGACCGTACTGGTGAAGGCAAAAATCTCCAACGACAACAAAGACAAACTTCGCAACTCCCAGTTCATTCGCGCCCGTGTCATATGGGGAACGCATCAAGCGCCGTCGGTTCCGGTGCTCGCCGTATCGCGAATTGGCGCCCAGTATTTCGCGTTCGTAGCTGAAGACCAGAACGGCAAATTGGTGGCGCATCAAAGGGCGCTTCGCGTCGGCGAAATGATCGGAAATGATTACGTGGTACTGGATGGAATTAAGCCAGGCGACAAAGTAATCGTCTCCGGAACACAATTCCTGGTGGATGGAGCACCAGTAGTGCCACAAGGTTAGGTGACACTCTGACCTCGACACGGACCTGAATTCTGCACGCAAAACTTCAAATCGATTTCTTTTTATCTGTCACTCATGAAAACTGGATGCTCGAATCGAAACCGTAAGCCTGTCTAAGCCGACGGCTGAGGTCTTTCATTCATGTTTGTTGATTTCTTTATACGACGGCCGGTTTTTGCTACAGTCTGCGCTCTGCTGATCATTCTGGCCGGTGCCGTGGTGGTTCCCAGCTTGCCTATCGCGCAATTTCCCAGCCTGGCGCCACCGCAGGTATCGGTCACCAGCGCCTATGTGGGGGCCAGCGCACAAACCGTCGAGACTGCAGTCACCACTCCCCTGGAACAACAAATCAATGGCGCCGAGGGGATGAAGTACGTCACCTCCACCAGCAGTAACAACGGTGTGAGTTCCATCGTCGCCACCTTCGATCTGACCCGCGATCCCGACTTGGCCGCGGTGGACATTCAGAACCGAGTCAACGCAGCCCAAGGACGACTTCCGGGCGCAGTCAAATCGACTGGGGTCACCATCACCAAGGCCTCGAATAATTTCGTATTCGGCGCCGCGGTTTATTCCCAGGACGGCCGTTACGATCCCCTCTTCATGAGCAACTATCTGGACGTGTACGTCAAGGACGCGCTCAAACGCGTGCCCGGCGTGGCCGACGTCTTCATCTTCGGAGAACGGAAATATTCGATGCGCATGTGGCTGGATCCGGTACGCATGGCCAGTCGCGGCCTCACCGCTCCAGATGTCGTGAGTGCGTTGCAGGAACAGAACGTCGAAGTTGCAGCGGGACAGGTAGGACAACCGCCGATCAAGCCAGGACAGGATTACCAGATTAGCGTGCGGGCGGTCGGCCGTCTTACCGAGGCTTCAGAGTTTGACAACATCATTCTCAAAACAAATACCGATGGCACTCTGGTACGACTAAAAGACGTTGGACACTCCGAACTCGGCGCCGAAGATTACGGTTCCGACCTTCAGTATGACAGACACGATGCAGTAGGAATAGGAATCACTCAGCTCTCCAACGCCAATGCGCTTCAGGTAGACAGCCGCGCCATTGCCGAATTGGAGCGTCTTGCCAAGCGTTTCCCGCCCGGGATGAAAGCAGAAGTGGCATTCGATACTACCGACGTAGTCGGTGAATCGATCAAAGACGTGCTGAGCACGTTAATTGAGGCCATCATCCTGGTCATCCTGGTCATCTTCGTCTTCTTGCAGGATTGGCGCACCACGATTATTCCAGCAGTCACCATTCCAGTCTCGCTCATCGGGACTTTTGCTTTCGTGAAGCTGTTGGGATTTTCCATCAATACCCTGACCATGTTCGGCATTACGCTGGCAACAGGACTGGTGGTGGACGATGCGATCGTGGTGATTGAAAACATCGAGCGCCACATCCAGGAAGGCGAGACGGACTCGCACAAGGCAGCCTCGGCGGCTATGAAAGAAGTTGCCGGCGCGGTCATCGCGACTTCCCTGGTGCTGGTTGCAGTCTTCGTGCCAGTGGCATTCTTCCCGGGCACCACTGGGATTCTCTTCCGCCAGTTCGCTTTAACTATTGCTTTTTCAATTACTATTTCAACTTTCAACGCGTTGACGTTGACTCCAGCCCTCTCAGCCATTCTCCTCGGACGACAGCACGGTGAAAAAGGGTGGTTCTTCACTCGCGTCGACCGCGTAATCGGCGGACTCACGGAGGGCTACCGGAGATCGCTGCGCGTATTTTTGCGCTTCCGTGTGATTGCTGTCGCGCTATTCCTCATTGGACTCGGACTCACGTACTTCATTTTCCAACGCGTGCCCAGAGGATTCGTTCCCAATGAAGACCAGGGATATTTCATAATTCTGGTGCAATCACCCTCGGGCGCTTCGCTCGAGTACACGCGAAATATCGGGAAGCAACTTACTCAGATCCTGAATAAGGTTCCGGAAATCGAGCACGTTTTTGCCGTCAGCGGCTTCAGCTTCGCCGGTAACGCCTCAAACCGCGGGCTTACCTTTGCCACGCTAAGGCCGTATTCGCAGCGCAAAGGCAACGAACACGGGGCACAAGCGGTGCTGAACAAAATTCGCGGACCGCTTTCCGGGATTTCCGGAGCGATGGTGATTCCGTTCCTGCCCCCGGCCGTGCAAGGCCTGGGCCAGTTCGGCGGTTTCCAATACGAGTTGCAAGACCAGGGCGGACACTCACTCCAGGAACTGGCCAACGTAACCCGGGATGTTTCCCGCCAGGGCAATTCACGCAAGGAACTCGCGGGCGTTTTCAGCAGCTATACCGCCAACGATCCCCAATTCCTGGTCACCATCGACCGTGAAAAAGCTAAGAGCCTGCACGTTCCACTCAGTCAGATCACGGACACATTGGGCGTCTATATGGGTTCAGCGTATGTCAATGATTTCGACTTCAATAACCGTTCCTATCGGGTATACATCCAGGCTGACAAACAATTTCGTGCTGAGCCCAAAGACATGCGCCAGTTTTATGTTCGCTCCGACACCAGCGCCATGGTTCCGCTCGACAACTTGATCCGAGTGACGCAGACCATAACACCGCAGGTGATCAGCCATTACAACCTGTTCCGCTCCGCAGAAATTGATGGTTCGGCCAAACCCGGCTTCAGTTCCGGCCAGGCAATTTCCGCAATGGAAGAAATAAGCAAAGCGATGCCTCAAGGATTCACTTATGAGTGGACCGGACTGTCTCTCGAAGAATTGCAGTCCGGAGGAACTGCACTAATCCTGTTCGGCCTGGGCACTCTGGTGGTTTATCTCACGCTGTCGGCGCAATATGAAAGTTTCGTGCTGCCCTTTATTGTGCTGCTGGCTGTCCCCATGGCGCTTCTTGGCGCACTCTCCGCGCAATCGTTGCGGGGCTTGGAAAATGATGTGTACTGCCAGATCGGACTGGTGATGCTGGTCGGACTATCCAGCAAGAACGCGATTTTGATTGTTGAATTCGCCGAGCAATTGCGCGGACGCGGCATGCCATTAATAGAAGCCGCTGTGGAAGCGGCACGAATCCGCCTGCGGCCGATTTTGATGACGTCGTTGGCCTTCATCCTGGGAATCGTTCCTCTGATGGTGGCTAGTGGCGCGGGGCAGGAAGGACGTCACTCCGTGGGCACGACCGTGTTCGGCGGAATGATCATGTCCACACTGCTGAATCTTTTCTTTATCCCTGTGCTTTATCTGATTATTGAAGGCTGGAGAGAAGGACGCGGGGGGAAGGCCGTCGCCGAGTAACTGTACAGATTACTTCGCCACTCGCTGCAGCGCCGCTCCGACGATTTGGCCTGGGCCGGTTTGCTGCACAAACGCAATTATCCTCACACGTCCGGTATCAGTTCGAGGGTCGAGCTTTAAGTGGACATCCTGGGCGAAGGGTTTGCCTTGCTTTACGCTTCCAACTTTTGTGAGACTCTGAACCACGGCAACATGATTCAAATGGCGACCCTTATTTTCCCCTCCCGCAACCTGCGACTCCGTGGAATTCAATGCGACGACAACATAAATATCCGCTTGCTTAAAGTTGTACGATTCGTCCAGAGCATCGGCTTCAACGTGAGCTTGCAGCCCAACCGGATTGTCATGAGAAACCAATGAAATACGAATAGGAATCTTTCGAACACCTGCCGCCTTCTGGCAAGCCTGGAGCGCCAGTCTCCCATCGCTGCCCAGGAATTCTCGGTTTCCATCCACCACCATTTGTGGCGTGTAAACCGTAGCTAGCTTGAAATGCTCGGAGTAGGCGTTCTGGCGTTCTGTTAGAAGGTGCGAGGAGTGTGGATCGGACCAGCCGCCGTGGTCCCAATAGTCGACATGCTCGCTGAGCACGATTAACTGAGCGCCAGCGACTGGCTGCCATCGATCTAATTGTTGCAGCAACGCATCCGCTGGAGGACAACTCGAACATCCCTCGGAAGTAAACAGCTCTACCAATACTGCTGCGGGAGAAGGCGGATGGGCGACGTCGGAAGCAGATAGGAACGTGCATGCTGCTAGAAGAACCGCGATCGCTAAGGTCCGCGTGAAATGCCTGCCCATTGAAAAGATCATACTATGCCTGTCGTATCCCGCCGACGATTGCTGTGATCTATAATCGTAACCCTAATCGAAATTCTCATCACCATGCGTATAACTTCCCTGGGCCTGGTTTTATTCCTTTCGTTCTCCGCATCGGCTCAGACTCCCCTTCGGAAGGCTCCTTTACCGCGATTCACGGAAGTTGCCAAACAGGTTGGTTTGACTGTCTCCCACATTTCTTCCCTAGAAAAACGCTACATCGTGGAATCCATGAGCGGTGGCGCTGGCCTGATCGACTGCGACAACGACGGGAATCTCGACATCATCACCGTGAATGGGTCCACCATCGATCGCTTCCGCAATGGAGGCGATCCCATGATCACGCTCTACCATCAGGACACCGGCTTTAAATTCCGTGACATCACGCAGACTGCTGGGCTCGTACGCAAAGGTTGGGGCATGGGCGTCGCCGTCGCCGACTACGACAATGACGGACTTCCCGATATTTATGTCACCGGTTACGGCGGCAACGCGCTCTATCGCAATCTTGGCAACTGTAAATTTCAGGATGTGACTGACAAAGCAGGAGTCGCCGCTGGCGGATTCAGCACCGGCGCAGCCTGGGCTGACTATGACCGTGACGGGTTCGTCGATCTATTCGTTTCCCGCTACGTCCACGTTGACATGAATAAATTGCCCACCTTCGGAAGCGATGAGAAAAACTGCCGCTTCAAAGGAATCCTGGTGCAGTGTGGCCCCTGGGGAATGCAGGGCGAATCTGACCTGCTCTTTCACAACCGTGGCGATGGGACCTTCGAGGAAGTTTCCAAGAAAGCTGGTGTCGACGACCCCGAACATCACTACGGTTTGGGAGTCGAATGGGGCGATTACGACAACGACGGCTGGCCTGATCTATACGTTGCCAACGACGCCGGCCCCAACTACCTCTATCGCAACAAGCACGATGGAACCTTCGAAGAGCTGGGCATGCTCTCCGGCGTAGCGTTGAGTGGCGATGGTTTGGAGCAGGGCTCCATGGGCGTGGACTGGGGAGACTACCGCCATGAAGGCCGCATGGGAATGTTTGTCACCAATTTTGTGGAGCAGGGCAACACTCTCTACCGCAACCTGGGAGACCAGGGATTATTTTCCGACGTGAGCTGGCCCAGCAAACTGGCGCAGCCCAGCTTTCCCCTGGTGGGTTGGGGAACGTCTTTCTTCGATATGGACAACGACACTTGGCTGGACATATTCGTCGCCAACGGCCACGTATATCCGCAAGTGGATTCGATCCCCGGCGGCGCACGCTATAAACAATCCATGCTGCTGTTTCGCAACAATCGCGACGGCACGTTCGAGGATGTCTCCACGGTCCTGTCGGCAATTCCTGCGGCCAGCCGCCGGGGAGCTGCGTTCGGAGACATTAACAATGACGGAAATGTGGATATCGTCATCGTGAATGTGGGTGAGCCTCCGTCCCTTCTGCTCAACCAGGGCAGCAACGGCAATCATCGCGTGCTGTTTAAGTTGATAGGGATGAAAAGCAACAAGTCAGGTATCGGGGCGAGAGTGACCGTGATGACGGCGACCTCGACGCAGTTCAATGAGGTGCGAGGCGGGGGCAGCTATCTCTCACAGAACGATCCGCGATTGCATTTCGGTCTTGGCGCCGATTCAAAAATCAGCCAGATAGAAATCCGATGGCCGAACGGAAAGATCGAAACCTTGCGCGAACTTCCAGCAGATTTCATTTACACGATTGTCGAGGGACAAGGGATCACGAATAAGAAGGCGCTTCCCCCCGCCGCTGCGCCGTGACCTTCCGGACACCGGTGATTAGCTGCCTAGACCTCCGCGTCATGGGGTTTCCCAGTCGAGGGCGTACACATCTTGCGTGCCGGCATTGCGCAGCATCAATGGCGAATCGTCGGGTGCAAGCGTCAAGGAAGCCCCCCAATAACCAGTCGGTGAGATGTCCTTAAGATCAAACATGCGTTGTATCGTGCGATCACTGAGGCGAATCTTCAGCACCGTTCCGGTACCAGTGTAGTCGACGGCGAAAAGGTACTCGCCAGTGTTCGACCAGCACATCCATCCCAAGGTGCCCTTGGTTAATTCACTCCATTTTTGAGTCTTGAAATCGAAGAGAACAAGTTTTGTCGAGTCAGCGGACATAGCTGCTACATAGCGTCCATTGGGAGACCACCGCGGCGAGTACAGGCCCGTCGAATCCGGAAGAGTCTGGATCTGGTGTGTGGTGAAATCAAATGTTCGCACCGTCGAGGCTGGATCACCCGCCGAGCCACCGAACATAATTTTGCTTCCATCGGATGACCAGGTCGGATCCTGCGAGTGTGGGTCATCGATCGTAAGTGGTCGAGGGCTTCCCCCGTCGGGCGAAACCTCGCTAATGGTGGAACGCCCGTCGGGAAATATCTCGAAAAAGACGATCTTCTTGCCGTCGGGAGACCATTGCGGCAGGAAAACAGGGTTCGCGTGCGATGTAAGTTGTAGCCTCTCACTGCCATCCATTTTGCTGCGCCACAGATTGCCTTCGGGATACGCGACGTAGGCGACCCACTGTTTGTCTTTCGAGAAACCCGCGAACTCTGCGGAAATGCCCCCAAGAAAAGGCTCGAACCGCCTGGACTTCAAGTTGTAACGCGTCAACTGGCCACGGAAAGTCTGACCTACTACGAACAGTTTCTTGCCGTCTCGACTGGGAAGAAGCGATTGTAGGAACAGAGGGCTCGAAGTTAGCTGAACGGGCTTGGGTATGGAACGGACGAAGTTGCGTTTCCGCGGAATGGACCAAATTTGCCCTTTAGACTGGTACAGAAAGTATTTGCCGTCGGTGCTCCAAACGCTGCAACACTCCGAATCCGGAGGCTTGGTCCAACCGGGAAGCAAAGGATGCGCGTCCATATGATCGACGGACGTTTCCCAAAGCGAGGACACCGTGAAGTTTGTGTTATCGAATCGCAAGAAAGTTACGTCGGGCGAGAAAACCGGATTGATAATGGTGTCTGTGACTTTCAAGGAAGCAACTTCCAAGAACGGGGAAGCTCCATAGCGGACCCTTTGGAGGCACGCCATGTACCTCCGCCGCAAGAAGTTCCGATCCATCTGGCGACAGAGCGAGCGGACTCATGTTTGCAGAAGGGAGGATCGTTGACTTTCTGGGCTCGCCTCCCCCGACCGACAGCTCCTCCATGCCCTGGTAATCCGACGCAAATCGGTAAAGATAAAGCCGTGATCCGTCCGTCCCTATGAGCCGCTTCGGTAAACCGTCCTTCGTGAGTTGAACGTAGTTGGAAACCTTCGGAACTGCTGGCGACTGGTTCCAAAGATAAGCAAGCAGCGCCCCGCCGAATACGACCGCTACTACTACCGCCATCGTCATCCAGCGGCGACTCGACAGCGCGCCCGGTTGTGCATGAGCCGACGTCCCCGGCGTGATGGACGAATCCGATAGCGCCTCCAATGCGAACGCCAGGTCGGATGCGGACTGAAAACGTTGATCCGGGTTTTTCTCCAGACAGCGATGGATTACACGCAGCAGACCAGGAGGCGTAGTTGGCGCGAGCTGCGAAATGGAAGTTGGCTCCTCATTCAGGATCGCGGTCATGGTTTCCGCGGACGTGGGCTTGTGAAACGTCTGCTTTCCCGTTACGAGCTCGTACACGATGGTGCCGAACGCGAAGATGTCGGAGCGATGGTCAACATTCTTCCCGCGCACCTGCTCGGGAGACATGTACCCTACCGTTCCCATTACCGTACCGGACTCGGTTCCGCGGGCCACGGTCGGTTCCGAACCTGAGGAGTCCTTTGCCTCGGTGATCTTGGCAAGGCCGAAATCTAAGATCTTTACCCGTCCATGGTTGGTGAGAAATACGTTTTCCGGTTTCAAATCGCGATGCACGACCCCTTTTTCATGCGGCGCTGCCAATCCGTGTGCGATCTGCACGGCATAATCGATTGTTTTGCCAAATGGCACGGGGCCACGTTTTAGCCGCTCACGCAGGGTCTCGCCTTCGAGTAACTCCGAAACCAGAAACGACACTCCGTCCTGAGTTCCCATCTGATAAACCGCAAGTATGTTGGGATGATTCAGTGCGGCCGCAGCTCGAGCTTCCTGTTCAAAGCGACGCAAACGGTCAGGGTTCGACGTGAGTGACTCGGGCAAGACCTTTACAGCCACATCTCGATCCAGCCGGGTATCGCGTGCACGATACACTTCGCCCATTCCGCCGGCACCGAGCGGTGAGCGAATTTCGTACTGACCTAAAATTGTTCCCGGCTTTAGAGCCATAGGTTTAGCGGGGATTATAGCTCCAATTCTCGGCGACTAGAGCAGGAGCTATTCTCGACGGTGTTCCCACGATTTCGCGCGGAGCACAACAAAAGATGGAGCGTAGTTGACAATATCTGTCATCCGAAGCTCAAGCCACGCTGGACAAGCGTTTCGTACCAAATCACTACCGCGCAATGCATTGATTCAGAAGGCTGAATAAACTTGCAAACGCCGCCTGCGAACCGATCTGTGGCCCCCGAAGTGCGACAAAATAATGATAGAACGACGAGAAAAAACACCCGGGAGCCCACCCTTGAAGCAAGGAATCGGAAAGCGTCGCCAGAAGCGGATGAAGATGGTGTTACCGGTGCGCGTGTGGGCGCGGGACGCTGCTAACAAACCAGTCCTTGAATTGGCTCATACTTTGGACATCACGCCCAATGGCGCCCGCCTGGGAGCGATTCGCCACGAATTGAAAGCTGGCGACAAGCTGATGCTGCAATACCATCAGCGCAAGATTCAGTTTCGCGTGGTGTGGATTGCGCCGGTGGAAGGAACAGCAGAATTTCAGGTCGGCCTTCAAACCGTCGGCGGTGGCGGAGAAACTTGGGGTCTGGAACTCTCGGGATGCCTCAAGGCTGACGATTATGAAACCGAAACTATCCCAATCAGCCCGCCATCAGATGGCAATTGATGGACTGGTTCCGGTAGCCGCGAACACGTCGGCAACTTCCCCTTCAGCGATTTCCACGAAAGCCTGAACCACTCCTGGATCAAACTGCGTGCCATTGCTCGACATCAGCCGCCGTACCGCTTCCTCGTGCGGCAGTCCTTTGCGATAGCAACGGTTGGAAATCATCGCGTCGTACGCGTCGATGACGGAGACGATTCGCGATCCAATTGGAATTTCTGTACCTTTCAATCCGCCAGGATAGCCGCTGCCGTCATAGCTCTCGTGATGATGCAGCGCATAGAGGCTCGCCTTATCAAGCCCAGCAAACAACCGGAGAATCGACCAGCTGTATTCCGGATGTTTATTCATCAGCGCTCGTTCCTCATCGCTGAGCTTGCCTTCTTTTTTCAGAATTGAATCCGGAACGCCGATTTTTCCAATGTCGTGCAGCAGCGCTGCTACTTCCAACTGATACAGATCTGCCTCCGGCAGGCCCATCTTGCGAGCGATGCGCACCGCCCACTCGGCTAACCGTGTGCTGTGGATGCCGGTGCCGAGATCACGCAGATCGAGCAGCTGATTGAATGCGCAGATCACCGACTTAAGCAGCGACTCCTGCTGGCCCTCGAGTTCCTTGACTCGGAGCCAGGTGGCGCCAGTCAGGAAGTCCGTCGGAAATTCACTGCGCGAAATCATTGAGCTGCCCATTTGGTTACTGTAGTCCCAGATTGCTGCGCCAGGCTTGCTCGGCCTGGTAAGTGTCGAGACGGCCGTACCCGAGCTGCGGAGCCGAAATCCATTGCGCATGCGACAAAGCATTTGCCGCTTGCGACTTGGTGCTCGGCGCTGTCGCTCCCAAGGAAAGAGAAATCCCCAGCAAACTTAGCGAACTCCCTGTGCTGACTTGAGCTCCGTAGGTAGAGATCATCATCGCTGTCGTGCCCGCAACCAGAGGCGCACTGAACGAAGTTCCCCACCCTGCTGCATACGTTCCGAAGGGATAAGTCGTCATCACACCTTCGCCAGGAGCTGCCAGCCAAACCGGTGGCGCGCCGTAATTCGAGAACGTGGATGGCCGGTCGGTGTTGCTGGTCGAGGCTACGTCAATGACATTCTTGAGTGCTGCGGGATAAACAGTAGCCTTCAAGCCACTGTTTCCTGCGGCGGCCACGCAAACCACACCATTCTGGGTCGCATAACTAACCGCTTTGTCCAGTTCCGGCGAATAGCTGGTGTAGTTGAAACTCATGTTGATCACCTTGGCGCCATGATTCGTCGCATAGTAAATGGCGCGCAAGATGTCAGAGTTGTAACCAGTTCCATCTGCATAAAAAGATTTCAGCGGCATGATGCTAGCTTGCGGAGCGACGAGGTGCACGATGCCGGCCACCATGGTTCCATGACCAAAGGCAGCATATTGCGCCTTGCCGTCCAACACGGCAACCGTCGATTGATCTAACACCGCCACCGTGGATTGGCTCACCTGCGCGGTGCCGCTGCTATCCAGAACTGCGACCGTGGACTGGCTCACATCGCTCATCTCGGAGCCGCCGCTTTGATTGCGGGTGAAGTCATATCCCGCAACCAAAGAATTTTTCAGCACGGGATGGTTGGGATCGACGCCGGTATCGATCACGGCAACGGTCACTCCCGAGCCCGCGACTTCATATATCGCGTGCGCCGAGTCGGTTTGAATGAGCCGATTGCCGGGCTGATACACGTAGCCTCGCCAAACCGTGGTCCCATAGTAGGTGATGGGCGTCTTGTCCGTAAGATAAGACGGCGCAGGACCCGCCTTAGCCCCCTGTGCCTGAACGATCTGATCGGTTTCAATGGAAACAATCCCCAACGTCGGAATTGCCTGGAGTAAAGGTAAAGTCAGCGAAGAAACCAGCTGTGGAACCTGAATCATGAAGAGCTGTCCGCCCGGATCGCCCAAGCCACGGACGGTCGAGCATCCCCCCAACAAGCCGCATAGATTCAAAATTCCCGTCAGGCCCAGGCTATCCCTGACCACCAACCGGGTATCGGCCAAGGCGCTCTGCGGCCCCACAAACAACAGGAATAGCAGCGTGAGACAACTCCAGAAAGGCCGCGACTTGCTGTGTCCGGAAACGCTTTTTTCTGACTGACTACGAGTCCCCATTTGACTTGCTCCCCCCGCCACTCACCGCTGATTTGCTGGATGTGATGAGTTTAGGACAACCCCTAATTTGGTTAAACTTACAGCCGTAATCCGCACTCGGTTACCTTCAGGCCATGATTTCCGCCATGCCTTTGATCTTCAATCCTCCAAGATTCCCAGGCCGCTATGCACGTTATAAATCGGCAGCACAACCATGCGGTCTTGCTCATGTCCAATCGAGAGACACATATTTGCGCCGGCGTCGAATTCAAGTTGAAACTCTCCATGTTGATTCGTCGTCGTATCTGAGACCGCTTGCTGTCCCTGCAATAGCCGCACTTTCAAGCCTTGCGCCGCGCGTGTTTCACTTGTGCGATCGAGGATCTGTCCCACCAGGCATACCCGATCTCGATTCGCTTCCCGCTGCGGTTCCAGCCGCAAGTCGATGTACAGTTCATCGGTCTCATACAAAAGCTGCCGCGCCGAAATCGAACCTCGTACTCCCGCCGTGACCGGCTGAAGGTTCGAGTCGAATACCAGCCGAACCGGCCGTCCTTGCCGTACGCTTGCAACTGCCGCAAACTGTGCCTTCGCTATCCGAACCGCGTTCTCGGGAGGGCTAAAGCCGCCTTCCGCTTGAGCAATCCGGAACACGTTCTGCCAATTTTTCAGAGTTGCCTCGCACTTGCTGCAGCCGTCTTCGATATGTTTCTGCATCGCCCGCGCTGTAGTGGACGGCGCCAGATTCCTCACAAAGTCAGCCCACAACTCATCACTGAAATGCTTCACCTCTATCCTCCGCTGGGGGAGCGGACCAGAGCCTGCCTTTGGTCACTCCGGCCTGTATTTGTGTCTTCGTGGAATAAGGACAAGCAGCAGCTCAAAAAATATAGGGTGGGAAAGAAATATTTTCGGGTTAGGCTTTGCCGCTCAGGATGAACGGAGCCCATTGATAAGGATGGGGATAACTCGCCCGCAGCTGGAGCATCGCTTCCCGCAAAGCTTCCGCCTTGGATTTTCCTTGCTGCAAAAAGCCGTAAAACGCTCGCATATATTCCGCCGTGCTTCTGTCATGCACATCCCACAAGCTGAGTACGAGAGACTGTGCTCCAGCATGCAGCAGGCCGCGCGCCAACCCGATCAACTCGTCGCCCGCGGCAACTACATTCAACCCGGTCGAGCATCCGCTGAGCGTCATCAACTCCACCGGAAGTTTCAGCTGATAAAGATCGTAGAGACTCAGAAACGAATTTCCCAACCGGATGGACGAGAACATCGGATTGTCCTGGCGGAAATGACCGTGTGTAGCGATATGAATGAATTGGCTGGTCGGCCCCTTACTGCGCAAGATATCTTCGCTCGCGTCTTTCCCGAGAAACACTTCCGGCTGCGGCAGAACTCTCCTGATCGCCTGCACTTCCTCAGATATCGCCGGCGCCTGCGGATCCGGTATTCCCAACACCAGCGATGGACCCGATACATTCGCGCTTCGAGTCTGGCACAACGCATAAATGCTGGCACTCGGCGAATATGACACGGTATGGCGGTCAATCAAATGTGCTTGCCCGTCGAATAGCGCATGGAATGGCGCGTAGTGCAGTAAACCATGAGGCACAAATACGAGGTGCCTCGCCTTCAGTCGCTCTGCGAAAGGTGCGACCAGCTCGTCGTACAGTTCTTTCAAATGCGCTTGCGTCGCACGTACCAGCGAGTCCTGAAATCTTTCCAGATATTGCCGGTCGAGACGGAATTTCGAAAGCTGGAATTGAAGTAGCCGCAGAAAACCAGCAACTCTCGTTTCCAACGTGACTGGCAGAATTTCCAGCGTCTTCTTCCCTAGCAGGCAGACCAATATCCGGTCGCGAACCCGAAAGTATTCCACCAATAACGTGTCGGCTGGTATTGCCATGCGGATTGTGTCCACCGGCAGATGAGTAGGAGTTTGCAACCCCGCCTGCTCAGCGTCCGCTTCAGTAGCTTCCTGCAGCATGCGCAGCAACTCCTTCTCCCGCGAGCGCGCCTGCATCTGCAACGCTCCAATTCGGTCCGGAGACTGCGCCTCGGGTTGAAGCTGCTCTCGTTCAATCAGGTTGTAATACCAGTTAAGCTCCTCGCGTAAATCCCGGATAGACCGTACCAATTCACTGAGGCCTGGCTCCTTTGCCGATAGTGTGGGTGCTGGCGTTACAAACAAATTCATCAGGCTTCTGGACTTCGCCTGCTCCACGTACGCGAATGCCTCTTCCAGACCAAGTCGGTCAGGACTCCTGTTCAAGCAGAGTTCAACCAGGTGCTCGTACACCTCGAGCCGATTCTTAATGAAGGCGATTTTCAACTCTTCGCCACGCAAGCTGCTGCGCAATGTCTCCAGTGCCTTTCGCGCATTTTGATAGGAGTCGTAAGCTTCATCTGGATGGCCATTCGCCAGATGAATGTTGCCCATCAGAAGATGTGCCTGATACGTAAGGACGGGCGCGTCCAGTTTCGCCACATCTTCCAATGCAGCATGACCGTGCCGCGATGCCTCTTCGATCTCCTCCATGCGCATGGCAATGCGTACCATTAACAGTTGAGCGATCACAGCTTTACTCAATAGTCCCAAAGCCTGAAAAGATTCCAAGGCTTCCGTGCACAATCGCTTCGCCTCAAATAAGCGGCCTTCATCGGAGAACACTACTGCGCGATATAGATCGATCAAAGAAGGCCAGGCTCGATTCTTCTCCCTGACAAAAATTTCTCGCGCTTCAGAGAAAAGTTTCAGAGCCTCAAAAGCGTGCCCTTTCTGACTTGCTGCCATCGCCGAAAAGGCGAGACACTTGGCACTTTCATAACCCATGCCCAGTTTGCGAAAGCCTTCATAGCCCTGCTGCGCGAGTTCCCCAGCTTCTGAACTGAGATTCAGCTCAAGATAGAGCTCGGCCAGATCGAGGTTGCATAACGACAGGTGATACGCGTCCCCAACTTTCTTACAGGCCACGCGCGTTGCCCTGAGCATTTGAATCGCGCGGCCATATTCCCCTCGCAGATAGTGCAAATAAGCAATGTTGTAATCGGCCTGCGTCACCAGCAGCGGCATGCCGTGCTGCTCACAAAACTCGCGTGCCTGTTGATATGTTTCGAGAGCTTTTGGAAAGGCATTCAAGCTGATGTGGCAAGTTGCCATGTTGCTGAGAACCGCGGCAATCCCTTCCTCGTCTTTTTGGTTGAGCAAACCGCGGTAAGCACGCTCATAGCAACCGAGTGCTTCGGCAAATCGATCCTGCCGGTAGTAAATGTTCCCAATATTGATTTCGAGGCGGGCCAGCCTCCAGGAGTTTCCCTCAGCTTCAAAAATCTTGCGTGCCCGGTCGCCCGCCGCGAATGCCTGGTTGTATTCGCCCATCAAAAGCAGCGGTTGGATCGAACTGCTCAGGGTTCGCGCCGCTTCATTGCCCTTGCCAACGGCTTCGAACAAAGCTGTTGCCTGCTCATGCAGGTCAACCGCCCAAGCGTTTTCCCCTCGGGTGTACAGCACATTTGCTTTGGCCCGAAGCGCCCGCGCCAGCGATTCCTTGTCATTAAGCTCTTCCGCGATGATGAGCGCGATCTCAGCGAAATGCAGCGCTTGCTGAACGTCCACACGAATCTGCTCACGCACGTGATCGCTGATTTCAGAGACTATTTGAGGCCGGACCATCCAACGATTATGTGAAAGATAGTTTCGCCGGCTCGTGTCGTCGGCCAGAGTCGCCAACTGTTTGAATAATTTCTCTTTGTCTTCCGGGGTTCCAATCAATGGAAACCCTCTTTCTGCAGGCGTTGCCGCAGTCGCCTGAGACAGCGTCCTCGAATGAAACCGATGGATCCCGTGGCGATTCCCAGTTCTTTGGCGACATCCTGATAAGGATGCGCTGGGCTCTCAAAGAACAGCATTGCAATCATGCGACGACATCGAGGGGCAAGCGAAGCGATGGCATTCCGCAGCATCTGTTCTCGTTGCACCTGATACATCATCTCCTCAGGCAATCCTTCGGAGCTCGTTTCGGACAGCCCTTCGATCTCGATAGGATCATGGAACAAAACCAGTCGCTGTTTTTTCCAGCGCAGGCATTTGTGAAAGCTCATCTGCATCAGCCATTTGGGAAGAGCCCGCGACTCGCGTAGTTGGGGCAAATCGGAAAGTAAATCGAGACACACCGCCTGGAAAATATCTGCGGCATCCTCGCGAGGCAGGCCAAACTTGATAGGAACGGAAAAAATCAGGTTCTTATATTTCTCGATCAAAGCTGACCATGCGTCCTGGTTGCCTTTCCGGCATTCAGCGACCAACCGCTCATCCGTCCAGGAACGCTCGGGGGCCGCCAACTCTGGCTTCACCGATTCGCACCAGCGACAGTCTCTTGACGGAAAAAGAGCTGCTCAACATTCCACAGTGTGGAAGGTTCCAGAATGGCGGGCTTGAAGTTTGCCAGATTCTTTTTCGCTCCCACCAGAATGTCGGGCGTCGCCAGAAAGATATAAGGAAGGTTGGCCGCAATAATTTGCTGCACCTGATCGTAGAGATGTTTTCGACGGCTGTATTTGAGCTCCACCATTTGTTTCTTCATGAGCTGCTCGATATCACTTTCCCACTGGGTCGCAGGTTTGATTTCGCCCAGGTGCCAAAGGTGCGTGCCGCCACTCGACAACCAGACATTCATCTCGGGATTAGGGTCAGCATCTCCACCGCCCAGACCCATCACCGCTGCTTCGTAATCGTAAGTTTGGAAAACGCGATCGAGCACTGCCCGAAACTCAAGCGGAACCACGTGAACGTTCATTCCCAGTTTGCTCAAGTCGTCCTGGATGATCGTGGCCATTCTGCTTCGCTGATTGTTCGAGGAACTGGTAATGATCGAAAACTCCACCGCCTTCCCCTTCGAATCCAACAGCTGACCATCGTTGCGCCAGGAGAATCCCGCCACCTTCAAAAGCTCACGCGCCCGCTCCACCGAACGCGCCGGATGAGCCAAAGTTTGGTCGACCCACAACCGGTTGGAGGGACTCACGTTGCCCCACAGCGCCACTGCTCGCGTCCCGTATACCAGCTTTACGATCGCTTCCCGATCGATGGCGGCAGAAACCGCCTGCCGAAATTTGAGATCAGAGAACCACTTTTGCTTTTCCGCAATCTGATCCAAGCCAGGCTTGAGCTCATTGAGGTTAAACATTAAAAAGTTGTATTCCAGGCTGGGACCGAGATCGAAAAGCTCATAACGACTTTGATTTTGCCGCTCTTTCGCCAGCAACTTGTAATTCTCCGAATTCACACGACTGATTAAGTCCGTGTCTCCGGCCTGAAAACGGATTACCTGCCCATCCTCATTCCCTACAAATAAAAAGGCGACTTGATCAAGATAAGGAAGCCGATTCTTTTTTTTGTCTACCTTCCAGAAATAAGGATTCCGCTCTAGTACCATCCGCTGTCCGGGAACATATTCTTTCAAGCGAAACGGTCCCAGACCGGCGATCTCTGCGGGTGACGCGTTCACATTCCACACTTGTGCAAATCTGCCTTCGCGATAGGGCTTTTCCAGAAGATGCCGCGGCAGAATGGCCAGGCTGTCGAAGATACGTTCCGCCGCCGCGTACGGCTGTGTCAGCGCGAACCGAACTGTATACGCATCTACCTTCTGAACTTCCAGCGGCTTTCCTCCCACAACCAGCAGGTCCCGTTGCGGAGAATGAACTTTCTCATCCAGGTAAACCTGAAAAGTAAACAGAACATCGTCAGCATCGAAGGGCTGGCCGTCGGAGAAACGCAATCCACGCCGCAATTTCAGCGTGAATATACGGCCGTCCCTCGAAACCGTCCATGATTTTGCCAATGACGCTTCAACTTGCTGCGACGCTCGATTGATGTGAATCAGGTCAGCCATCATCCGGCCGATGACTTCACGCGAAGGCGCATCCGCAGCAGTCACTGGATTGAGCGTCTTGGGTTCGGTGCGTTGCCCCACGACCAGCGTTCCACCGTAGTGTCCAATCTCGTTGTCGCTGGTTTGCAGTTCCTCGCCGCGTTGAGCTGGCTGAGGAAGCGAGGAGGCAAAGAAACACGGCGAGGCCGCCAGCAAAAACACGAACACCCGAACCCGGCGGCGGATATCCATTAGAGAAATTATTTGCTTAGGCTGAGGCAGATTGTAAGCGCTCCTGGATCGCGTTCGCTACCGTGAAGTAACCAAGAGAGACAAGTATCAACGCCAGCGCTGGGGCAAACATCCACCAATACGAAACCAGCACGCTGTACTGTTGCAGGTTCGCCAGCAAGTTGCCCCAACTGGGCATCGGTTCACTCAATCCCAATCCAAAAAAAGAAAGTGTGACTTCCGCGATCACATACTGAGGGATCAACAAGGCGGCCTGAGTGAGAAGGACTCCATAAGTGTGCGGCAAAATGTGACGCCGCAAGATGTAGCCGTTCGATGCACCAAAGCCGCGGCTAGCCAAAACATAATTCCGGGACTTGGCGCTGAGCACAATTCCTCGAATCAATCGTGCTGGACGTGCCCACCCAATGGTGCCGATCACCGCTACCAACAGGAAAAACGTTTGCGCCGGGCCGATGTGCAGCGGCAGGAATGCGCGCACAGCCAACAATAAGTAAAGCCATGGAAGAACCAGGAATAGCTCGGCCAGCCGCATCACCGGCTCATCCACCCATTTCCCGTGAAAACCGGAAACCGCGCCTAACAACAATCCGAGCAACAATGAAATGCCGGTGGCCAGCAGTCCGGCCCCCAGGGAAATACGTCCGCCGACCAAAATCCTGGAGAATTGATCGCGCCCGTAGTTGTCACTACCCGCCAGAAAAATCTGTGCCGGAGCTTCGACTCCAAATAAATGAAATTGGGTTCTCACCCCGGCATTGGTGGATTCGTTTGACCGGACTAAAAAGTAAATCGGGTACTCACGCTGCCCGGACTCCTGGTACTCGTAAACACTTTGCGGAAGTGGAACCCATTGATAAATGAACGGCCGCAAATGCCAATGCCCGCGGGCATCGACAAAATGAATGCGAGTGGGCGGCACAAATGGAAGATCGCGGTTCTGCAGCGCGGGATCGTAAGGCGCAACAAAGCCCGAAAACACGATCGCCGACTGCAGCAATAGCAGGGAAACGACAGCGAGGATGAGTTTGTTGTTGAGCATTCGCTATTCCGTCCGCATTCGTGGATCCACGGCCACGAGTAGAGCGTCGGCCAAAAGATTCCCCATGATCATGAATACGGTTGACGACATCACGACTCCGATGACCACGTAGAGGTCTCTGGAAACGGAAGCCTCAAGCAGAAGCGGCCCCAACCCCGGCCACCCGGTGATTACTTCCACCAGCAACGAACCGCTCAGTAAACCCGCCAGCGATAATCCGAAGAGCGAAATCAAAGGGTTGGCGCCCGCCGGCAGCGCGTAACCAAAAAGAACCCTTGACCGACTGATTCCATGTCCGCGAGCCGCCGCCATAAAAGGAGCGTTGAGAACTTCGATCATACTGGCGCGAACGTGTCGTACCAGAATTGGCAAGCTGGCCAGCACCAAAGTGAGGACTGGAATAATCAAGTGTTTTGCCAGATCAATCATCTTTTCGGCAAACCCGAACTGCTCGAACCCGCGCGAGAACATGCCCCCAGCCGGCAACGCATGTGTGCGGATCGAGAAATACAGAAGACCGAACACTATGACCATTTCCGGGACGGCGATAAAAAACGATGTCCCTGACATGCAAACGCGGTCAGGCCAACCTCCCGCCCGGCTGGCTGTCCAAACTCCAAGTGGCACCGCGATCAGCCACGCGATCAGCGTTGCGCATCCGGTGAGAAGCAAAGTATTCGGTGCCCGAAGCAGAATCAATCCGCGCACCGGCGAGTTGTAAGCGAACGAGTATCCCCATTCCCCTTTCATCACCGAGTGCACCCAACGGCCATACCTCACCGGAAGCGGCCGGTCGAGACCGTACTGTGAACGCAGCGACGCCACCGTATCCGATGAGATCTGCGGATTCAGTTTCATCTCATCGAAGAAATTACCGGGCGCGAGATCGGTAAATAAAAAACAGAGCACCGACACACTGACCAGGAGCAATGCTCCGTGAACCATACGTCGCTCCAGATATTTCATGATCCCGCTCCCTGCTGAAAATCCCCGAAAGTGGATTCAAGATCGCGAACCGAAGAAAGCAAGTGCCGCGTATGCACGTGTTGCGGAGAGTTAAGAACTTCCTGACGGGTCCCTTGCTCCACTATTTCCCCGTTTTGCATGACCATCACAAAATCGGCGACCCGCTTGACCAAAGTCAGATCGTGGCAAATCAGCAGATAAGTCAAATCGTGACTAGTTTGCAGATCTGAAAGCAACTGCAGTATTTGAGCTTGTGTGATCAGATCCAGCTTGGAGAGCGACTCGTCCAGTATGAGAAACGCCGGTTGCAACGCTATCGCACGCGCAATAGCGAGCCTTTGTCGCTGACCACCGCTGAACTCGAGCGGACGCCTATCTGCCCAGTCCGGCGATAGCCCAACTTCCTCCATCAGCTCACATGCACGCTTGCGCAATTTGTCGCCGCCACACCGTCGCTGGATTTCAAGTGGCTCCGAGATAATTTCAGCCGCAGAAAAACGGGGATTCAGCGCCCCTGCGGAATCCTGGAAAACCATTTGAATTTTTGGGCGTAGTGAGGCCAGCTCTTTCCCTCGCCCTCGCGAGATTTCCGCTCCCTCAAACCAGATTTCCCCTTTGTCCGGTCGTTCCAACATCGCCAGACACCTTGCCAAAGTAGATTTGCCAGAACCAGATTCCCCCATCAATGCGGTTAGGCACTGGGGTTGAATTTCCAAGTCGACATCTCGCACCGCGTGAATCACGAATTTACGCCGCGAGAAAGCCCCACGCTGCACATACTGTTTGCTCAGCCCACTCACGCGAACCAGAGCTGGCTTTATGGCGCGCTTGACTGCTTGTTCAATTCTCATGATGGAAAGCCAGTCGGCCGCTTTCTGGAGTTACCAATTGCAATAATTCATTGGTGTAAGAATGAAGCGGCCGGCGAAACACTTGCGCAACGCGTCCTTCCTCGACAACTCTGCCGTCATACATCACCAGCACGCGATCGGCGAATCCGGCCAGTAGGGCGGGGTTGTGGGTGATGAATATCATTGCCATCCCGAGCTTTGCCTTCAGCTCTCGAAGCAGGCTCAGAATTTCCGCCTGGATTGTTACGTCAAGGGAACTGGTGGGCTCGTCGCAAATCACCAGCTCAGGCAGGCAAATCAGCGCCTGCGCAATCGCAACTCGATGAAGTTCGCCGCCGCTGAGCTGATGCGGATAAGCGTTATAGATACGATCAACGTCGCCCAGTTGCACCTTGCCCAACATAGCTTTGCATTCCTGTTCGCGTAAGATTCGTTTCATGGAGCGGTGCGCGCGCAGCACTTCAGAAATCTGCTCACCTACACGCGTAACCGGGCTGAGCGAAAGGCCGGGCTCCTGATGAATCAGCGAAATCTGCGCCCCGCGGATACTCCGCAACCGCGACTCGCTGAGGTGGAGTAGATCTTGCTCGTGAAACAGAATCGAACCCGCGACGCGGACAGCCGCTGGAAGCAAACCAAGAATGGACAGCGCCAGCGTAGTCTTGCCGCAACCGGATTCACCCAGTATTCCCACTACTTCCCCAGGCCCCATTTCAAAATCAATCTCGCACAAGGCAGGTTTGGTCACAGACGCGTAATTCACAGTCAGCCGCTGGCAGTGAAGCAATGGGCGAACCTCGTTTGAAAGAACTTTCAGCGATTCTGACGGATGCCCCCCGCGATAGCTAAATTACGGAAGTAATCAGGCGCGATCCTTTACAACCGATCGGAATGCCAAAGCGTCTCCAGTTTCGAATGCGGACAAGCTCAGTTACATTCGTAATCTTTGTCCTCATTACGCCCCGCTATATGGTGCTTAGTTGGAACCAAACTCCGCTTGGAGAACCCTGGTCTGAACCAGATGACCTGAAGAATAGGATGGCAGTATGAAGAAATCCCTCAGCCTGATGGGCATGATGTTGGTAGCTTCCTTTGCGGTAGCGCAGCAGAACACGACTGCTGTCGAGCCGATGGACCAGACGCCCGTGTTCCGCGTGAAAGTAGTTTCGCGCTCCACCAAAGCCGTGAACTATCGTCATCGCGGAGGCTCCACCAAGCTCGACTTCAAAGGAACCAGCCTGATGCCACAGGCCAGCGGCCAGGTAAAAGTAGACAGCAAAGCCGGACGCCTCGAGATCAACGCAAATGTCGATCACTTGCAAGCCGCAAATAAATTCGGCGTGGAATATCTCACTTATGTGCTCTGGGCGATTACACCCGAGGGCCGTGCCGTAAATCTTGGAGAAGTCCTCCTCAACGACGGACGATCGGAGTTGCAGGTCACCACCGACTTGCAGGCATTCGGCATGATCGTAACGGCCGAGCCTTACTTCGCGGTCGTCCGCCCCAGCAGCCTGGTGGTGATGGAAAACATAATTCGGCAGCAGACTAAGGGATGGGAGCAGCCCATTGACGCCAAGTTCGACATGCTCGAAGGCAGCCAATACACCATCGATGTACACGCCACCCAACTTCCTTCGGCGACGGCCGATCCGAAAACACCCCTCGATCTGTTGGAAGCGCGCAACGCCGTTGCGATTGCCAAAGCCGCGGGCGCGAGCCAGTACGCCGGTGACAGCCTGCGTAAAGCAGAAGACTTCTTAGCCAGAGCGGAAGATTACCTGCGCCGTAAACAAGGCAGAACTCCGATTGGCACGGTCTCCCGTGGCGCGACTCAGATGGCGGAAGACGCGCGTGTCTTAACTTTGCAACGCAAAGAACAAGAACGAGTCGCAGCAGAAAAACAGAGAATGCAGTTGGCACAGGAAAAAGCTGAAGCGGATGCGAAAGCTTCGGCTGAGGCGGAAGCCCGAGCCAAGGCTCAAGCTGAAGAAGACGCCCGCCGCCGCGCCCAGGCCGAGCTTGATCAAGCGGCTGCGGAAAGAGCCAGAGCCGAAGCCCAGCGCGACCAGGCCCAAGCCGAAGCCGCTCGCTCAGCAGCTCTAGCCGAACAGCAGAAGGCGCAGGCTGAAACTGAACGGGCTCGTCGCGCAGAAGAAGAGGCGATCCGTCAGAAGGAAGAAATGCGCGCCCGGCTGCTCCGTCAACTCAATCAAGTGTTAGAGACCAAAGATACAGACCGCGGTTTGCTGGTCAGCATGCCCGACGTCCTCTTCGACAGCGGACAGTACACCTTGAAGCCCGCAGCCCGTGAGCGTCTCGCCCGCATCGCCGGAATCGTGCTTGCATATCCTGAGCTGAAATTAGAAATCGAAGGTCACACCGACAGCACCGGCAGCGATGTTTTCAATCAGTCACTTTCCGAGAAACGTGCAGCCACTGTGCGCGACTACCTGCTCGATTCCAGCGTACCCATGAGCAATGTGGTTGCCCGTGGCTTTGGCAAGTTGCGTCCGATTGCTGCCAACAATACTGCAAACGGTCGAAAACTGAATCGCCGTGTGGAGATGATCGTTTCCGGCGACGTAATTGGAAATGTAGTAGGAGCGAAAGCCGGCTCGTCTCAGGCGGCACCGCTTCCTGTGAGCGCGCCGCAATAATCTCGATGATCACGCAACCCTGGAATCTGGGTGGAAGCAGCGTGAGAGTTGAGTCTTAAAAAATCAACTTCAACGCAAACTGGACGATTCGCGGGCTCGAGCTGAATGCCAAGGCACGCCCGAAGTCGCTGCGACTGATGTCGCTGACGGGATTGTCGCGATTGGCATGGTTGAAGACATTGAACAAATCAGCATGAAACTCCAGGTTTTTCGATTCTGTCAATGGGAAGCGCCTGGCTATCGAGAAGTCCACATTCTGTTGTCCTGGTCCGCGCAACACGTTGCGCATAATATCCTTGAGGGATGTCCGTCATCGCTGTCCTGCTGTTTGCACCTGTCGCCCAGTTGGGGCGCGCTCCAATTTGTCCATAGAGCGAGGCTCCTGCCGGGTCAAACATATCGATCGGTAGACCTGACATTGCGGTCACGATCCCCGAGAATTGCCAATTAGACATCACCAGATGTGCCCCTCGGGAGGCGTGGGCGAAAGCCGGTTCCGGTACATCCCAAACGTAACTTAAGACGAAGTAGTGGGTACGATCGAAGTCCGAGACGCCGCGATTGGCGCGCCCGCTCAACTGGTTTCCGATGGTACTGCTGGTATCGAAAGCGGCTCCGAGGTCAACCGAGCCATCATTCAACCCTCCTCCTCCCGTGGCTGAGCCGTTATCAATCGACTTAGAAAAGGTATATGCCGCCGAGAACTCCAGCCCATGGAAAACTCGGCGGTTGAGCGTGGTTTGCAGCGAGTGATAAGTAGACTGCGCAACTGATTGGTTAAGAGTAAAAAACCACGGGTCCACACCTTGCAGCGGTGCGCGCAGCGGCGCATTCTCAAAAGTATTGTCGGTGATTACCTGTCCGGTCACTGCGTTTACGATCGGATGATTCAAACTTGCGATGTGAGCCTGATTAATAGCAGTAGTCCGAAACAGTCTTAATCCACGGGATCCAACGTAAGCCACCTGCAACACTGTGTCGCGGACCAATTCATATTGCACACTGCCGTTGAAATGCTGGAAATAAGGTGTTCGATTGTTTCGATCCAGTATGCTCCCGCTTAGCAGTGGACCTGAGGGCACAAACGGAAAGCTGCTTTCCGGCAGAGCGTTGGGGAAAGCATTTTCAATTGGTTGTCCGCCAGACATATCGTCGAAGAAAAACGGAGGTGAGAAATAATCCAATCCAAGATAAAAAAATGACGGGCGTGAATAGAAGATGCCATAACCGGCATGTAGGGCGAGCCGCCCCGAAGCCAATGGCGACCAGGCGACTCCGATGCGCGGACCGAAGTTATTCGGATCCAGGCTCTTGACTACGCGTTTACCCACGCTGGTCACGCCGGACAAACTGTACTGCGGAGGCGCATTGCCAGCTTCCACAATGCCGGCAGCTGGCGGCCCCATCGGAAGACCATTGCTGTCCACTTCCATATTCGGGCGGTACAGCGTCGGATCAAACCCGCCGATGCGTCCTTTGGATTCATAAGCCGGCGGATCCAACTCATACCGCAATCCGAAGTTCAGAGTAAGTTTTGATGAAACCTTCCAATCGTCTTGTACGAACAAGTGGTAATCCGTGGTCAGAAAATCGCGGTGCGGCAGTCCGGTGCTGAGATCGGAAAAATCGCTCACCCCAGTAAGAAAATTCGTGAAAGTATTGAACACAATGATCCCATGCGAACCCACATTGCCTCGCGGAACGCGCCATTCGGAGTGGCGAATCTCACCTCCCGCTCGAATGTTATGTTTGCCGCGTTGTAAAGACACAGTATCAAACAGCGACGTGGACGGAGCGCTGGCTTGCAAACTAATAAATGGCGTTCCAATAGCTGCGCTTCCGAAGCCCGCCAGAATAATCAAGGGAAATCCGGGATCGGAGCCAGCCGTGATACGTTGCATGCCAAGATCTGCATCCTTCAGCGCTTCCCGCGGAAGTTCATTGCGGCCGATAAAGTTATAACCGAAGCGCACTTGATTCATCGACGTGTTGCTGAAAGAGTGAATTTCTTCCAGCGAAAGCACGCGGTTGTCAACATCTACATCTGTGCCGAATCCCGGCAGACCCGATCCACCGTCGAATTGCGCGCCGCCCAGCGCGTTAAACAGCGGAGCGTTTGCGAAAAAGAATTTCGCGGCCAGCGAATCTCGCGCACTCAACCGGTAATCTAGGTTGGCATTAAACTGCTCCTCACGGTAGGTCGAAATTGCGGTGCCTGTGACCCGGCCATCGGGCGTCTGCGGAGTCGGAATCAGGAATTGCCCGTTCGGAAGCTTAAAGTTCAGAAGCGCCAGAGCCACAGGATCGATGCTGGTGACGCCAGCGCTCGCATATGTATTGAGTAAGGTAGCGGCAGATCGGTCATTAGTCAGTTGGGGATCGATCATCACATCCTTATATAGGCTTTGTGCCGTAGCGCCATTGGCCTCGCGCGTGCCCTGGTAAGACGCAAAGAAGAATGCTTTGCCTTTGCGCAAGGGGCCGCCCAGCGCCGCGCCATAAACGTTGCGCCTCATCTCTGGACGTCCCACGCCCACTGCTTTCAAATTAGGGTCATTCGCATTGAATACTTCGTTGCGGAAGTATTCGTACGCGCCTCCATGCAGGGAGTTGCTGCCGCTTTTTGTAACCACCTGCACAGTACCGCCACCGGCGCCACCAACCGAGGCGTCGTACATCGACGTTTGCACTTTTACCTCGCTCATACTCTCGGGAGCAGGCACGGCGAGATCGCCAAAATCATGCAGGGCAATATTGTTGGCATCTACCCCGTTAATCACATAGCTGTTTTGAGTTACACGCGCCCCGTCCACAGAGACGTTGGGTGAGTTGCGGCCGAGGGCGCTGTTATTCGTTAGCGGGGCAGTCACTCCCGGCGCCGTGGTCAGGAGCTGCAGGACATTGCGTGTGGGCAATGGCAGGGTGGTCACACTGCGAGAGTCGAGCGTTGCCCCCAGCTCAGAGCTGTCAGTGCGTATCAGCGGCGGCGCATCCGTAACCGTGACCTCTACACTGCTTCTCGCGACCTGGAGAACTGCATTAATTGTGGTGGTTTCCGCCAGCCCTATAGAGACATTGTGGAACGCCGCGGCAGTGAAGCCACTCGCGTGAATGCTGACCTCGTAATCGGCAGGTGGAATGAGCGAAACAGAGTAGTTTCCAGCATCGTCTGTGGTTACCGAGCGCTTGTATGCAGTGGCAGGATTTTCAATGATAACTTTAGCGCCCGCGATCACTGCGGCTTGCGAATCTCTCACCGTTCCCGCAACGCGGCCTGTAGTTTGGGTTTGTGCAAGAGCATAAGCCCCTGCCAGCAAGATGAAAGCGACAACTACTTGGGTGTTTCTGCCGAGCAAATGAATATCATCCCTGTCTCGCGACTGTGAACTGAAACTTTACGATGCACCCCGGCCTAGGCTTTCAGAGTTACTGCGGCAGCCCCACACGGCGCACCAGATCTGCAAACCTGGGATCAGAGCGGAGACCGTCCCACATAAGATCGGTTTTCAGACCTGTGATTTCGGAGTTGTGTTCCGCATATGCCTTTTCCAGCCACGCGAAGGCTTGATCTTCTTGTCCCAGGCTCTCGTAAAAATACGCCATTAGGTCAGGGGGCACATGTTGGTGCCGTGCCATCGTCTCTAGCTTTTTGAACACCTCTCGTAAGGCTCCCTGGTGACCTGATTTTGCGTATCCGCGCCTGAGAGCCCTTGCCAACCCATACTCCTCCTCATATCCGGAAGAAGTGAACATCTGCTCCCACTCGGCTATCGCTTGGTTGGGCATGCCCTCGTGGTCATAAAGGATGCCAAGTTGCCAGTGGGCGCCCATATCCGCCGATGAACGCTCAATAGACTTACGCAGTACATCAATGGCTCGATCGTACTGACGTGTGTGATAAAAAGTCTCGTTCATGCGCTCGTTGAATGGATCAACTTCCTGGGCTCGCAGGTGTTCCTTTTCGCCCTTTTCCATTCGCCCCATCGCATCCAGGAACCACGCATAATCCAAATGCGCCTCCGCGGAATTTGGATTGAGCTCTATCGCCCGTTTGAATTCCTTCTCCGCTCCCGGCCAGTCCCAGTCATAATTCAACCTTGTCGTCGCCAAAACCAGGTGAGCATCTGATGAATTCTCATCCAGCCGCAATGCCTGCAAAGCCGCGGCCTGAGCCTTGGGTAAGACCTCTATAGGAGCGACTTCGACGTTTGTAAGACACACATAGGCACGAGCCAGCCCGACATAGCCCATGGCGTTGGGCTCCGCCTGAATCGCTCGCTGAAAGAACTCGACTGCTTTTGTACCTCCTCTGGGGAGCGCCAGGTAATACCTACCTTGGAGATAAAGTTCGTGGGCCTGAAGATTTACCGGCCGGGGCGTTTGCAGGCTCTCCCGCTCGCTGGGCGTCAATTTGACCCGAATCTCGTCGGCCACCGCTGCGGCCACCGCACTCTGCAACGTGAGTACGTCCCGCAAATCGCGGTCATAGGTCTCGGCCCACAAATGCGTATCCTTGGGTGCGTAGATCAACTGCGCTGTGATCCGCACCCGTTCGCCCGAACGTAGCACCGCGCCTTCGACGATTGCATCTACATTCAATTCCGTCGCAATATCCGGCAAGGGCTTTTCCGTCTTTTTATAGCGCATGACCGAGGTGCGCGAAATCACTCGCAGAGAACTCAAGCGGGAGAGCCTCGTAATCAGCTCTTCGGTCATCCCGTCAGCGAAATAGTCTTGGGACGGATCGCCGGAAAGATTCTGAAGCGGCAACACAGCCAAGGAACGGATAGGCGGCGAAGCGCTCTTGCCCAATAACCGCCCTGGGATGCCTGCAACATTCGAGGCAAGAAGCAACGTACATATAACAACGGCAATGCCAACAGCGATCAGCCCCAACTTCCACTTACGTTCTACCGTTCGTACCCGGGCCGGTTCGGCATTTTCCGCCTGTTTTGAGACATCGCGCGTAACGTGTCCATTGACCCGCTCAACCCGAGCGACCAAGCGATAACCCCGCTTGGGGATGGTCTCAATTATTCTGGATTCATGAGCATCGTCTCCAAACACGCGTCGCAGTTCCGAAACCGATCGCTTGAGCACGTCATCCGACACGAAAGTGTCCGGCCATACTGTCTGAAGAAGTTTTTCTTTGGGGACGGCTTCACCGGGACACTCGGCAAGGCAAACCAGCACCTCCATCACCTTCCGCTCGACCCGATCGGAGGTGCCATTCTGAGAGATGCTGTTTAGACTGGGTCGAACCAGCCATGATCCTACTCGGAAGTCGCCAGCCATGACTTCTCCATCACAAAACAGGGACTCAACTATCCAGTGCTTGACTGCGGCAATCCCACGCGGCGCACCAAATCCTTAAACCTGGGATCGGAGCGCAGAGGATCCCACTGGGGATCAAACAAACTGTCCGTGCCATCCCTGGATTTATATGCTTTTTCCAACCATGCGAATGCCTGGTCTTTGTCCCCCATGTACTCATAAAGGGAAGCTATGAACCAAGGCGGAATGTAAGCTTTTCGCGAGTAACCCTCCAATTGCTTTGCAAACACTCGTAGCGCGTTCTCATACCCAGCGGCCTTATAGGCGCGGCCGATTGCCTCGGCCATCTCTTTATATTCCAGGACCGTACCCATCTTCTGCCATTCGGAAATCGCTTCCCCATGCCGGCCGGTTAGCGCGTAGATGTAGGCGAGCTGCATGTGCGGACCGAAGTCGCTGGGCCTCATTTGTGATTGGCTCTGGTACAGTTCGATCGCACGATCATACTGCCGCATCTCGAAGAACGCGTCCGCCATGTGGTCGTTCTTGGGATCCACGCTTTGCGCCACCTCGAACTCCCGCGTGCCCTCCTCGACTCGTCCTTCTGAGCTGGACAGCAGACTCGCGTAATCGGCATGGGCATTCACATTACTAGGTTCGAGCTGGATTGCCCGTAGATACTCCTTTTCCGCACCTTTCCAATCCAACTCACAACGCAGAACTCCGGCCAAGCCGCGGTGCGCCTCCGCAAGCGATTCGTCGATTTGCAACGCCTTTAACAGCATCGGCTTCGCCGCTGGTGCCCAATCTGCAGGATAAGGACCATTCCCCCCCGCTTCCCAGAGTCCAACGTAAGGAGGAGCGTAATCAGGGTCTTGTCGAATGGCCAAGCGGAAATACTCTTCGGCTCTTCGAGCTTCCATTGCGTTGAGTGTCCCCTTGCCCTTCCTGAACTGTGCATCCGCCGCTTTTTGCAAATGGTACTGCCCCTGCAAATAGGCTTCGTGGGCTGCCAGATTGACCGGACGCGAGACCTTTAACTGCGCCTGTTCGCTCGGGGTCATTTGCACTCGAATGGCGTCCGCGATCGTGCTGGCCACCGTGCTTTGCAGTGTCAGCACATCGTGGAGGTCCCGATCGTAACTCTCAGCCCAGATATTCTTGTCCTGCGGCGCATAGATGAGCTGGGCGGTTATACGCACCCGATCTGCCGAGCGCAATACGGAGCCTTCGACGATTGCCTCGACTCCCAACTCTCGTGCGATGTCCGGAAGAGGACGATTGGCGTTTTTATACCGCATCACCGAGGTCCGGGAGATCACTCTGAGCGAACTCAAGCGGGAGAGGTCTGTGATCAGTTCCTCGGTCATCCCCTCGGCGAAGTAGTCTTGGGACGGATCGCCGGAGAGATTTTGCAGCGGCAGGACCGCCAGGGAACGAATAGGTGGCAGTGCGCTCCTGCCCAATAGCCGATCTCTAACGCCGGCAACATTCGCGGCAAGAAGCAACCCACATATAACCACGATAATGCCGAGCGCGATGACACCGACCTTCCACTTTCGCGTTGCCGGTGGTGGCTGGTGCGCTTCGGTTTTTAGCGTCTGCAATTTTTCGAAATCGGCGGGTGAGTGTCCGTTGACCGGCTTAACCGCTGCCACCAACCGGTATCCCCGTTTAGGGATGGTCTCAATAACTTTGGATTCATGGGCGTCGTCGCCAAACACGCGACGCAACTCCGAGACCGAACGCTTGAGCACATCGTCGGAAACGAATGTGTCCGGCCATACTGTCTGGAGAAGTTTTTCTTTGGCGACAGCTTCACCCGCGTGCTCGGCCAGACACACCAGCACCTCCATCACCTTCGGCTCAAGGCGTGTGGAGGTACCGTTCTGGGAGATCGCGTTGAGGCTGGGCCGGACCAGCCAGGGGCCTACTCGGAAGTCGGGGTTCACAACCCCCTCCGGAAAGCTAAGTAGCGGATTATATACAAGATCGGCTTAGTCGCCCATGAAAATTTGAACCTCACACCTCGCCCAAACTTCACTGCAAACTCACTTTCTCCTCATGACTTCCGCCGGGCATAGCAAGTAGAAATCAATCCGCAAGGCGGGCGAACGCCGCAGCCGACGCCCAGATAGAAGGAGAAAATCATGAAGAATCCAAAAGTGTTAACCATCCTCGGCTTGTTCCTGCTTGGTGCCGCACCAAGCCTGCACGCAGCCTGCTCCGCCGCGACAGCAGCCGGCGCTTACGGGTTTACAACCGCTGGAACTCTCATCCTGCCCAACGTCGGACCCGCGCCTGTTGCCGCCGTCGGCTCCATCACTTTTCAACTGAATGGCGATGTGTCTGGCAGCCAAGACCGCAGCGTGGGCGGCGCCTTCGCCCACGAAACCATCACCGGAACGCTGACCGTCAACCCCGACTGCACAACCGTTCTGCTTGCAAATGTTTACGACAACAACGGCAACTTGGTCCGTACTTCGACAATCGACGGCGTGATAGTAAACAACGGCAAGGAGATTCGCGCGATTTTCGAATCTGTCGTCGCGAAGCCAAGCGGGGCAGTTCTACCTGCGATCTTGACGATCGAGGCTGTCCGCATTCACGGACATTCAGGTTGACGCCACATCAGCGCGCCTTTGTTGCGGTGGTCGACTTAGGCCTGAGCTCCACATTGAGGAAGAAACCATGCGTCTGCGAAGGTTATGGCCAACAGTTCGCTTTTGTCTCGTGGTCTTCTGCCCCGCGGCGGCGCTGGCTGCGTCGGGGAGTACACAGTCAGCCTCCGCTCCTGCTCCGACCGGCGCCAGCCAAGTCGGAACATTGTGGCAGCGCCTGGTGGATGTATCGCGCAATGATCCCTTCTTAGAGAATGGTGCTAAACGCGAACTGATGGTCCGGCTCTGGTACCCGGCTGCGCAAGGTACATGCGGACCGGCGGAGTACGCCTCACCAAAAGTCTGGGCTTACCTCTCCCAGCTCGCGGGCTTTCCACTTCCTAAGATAAAAACCAATAGTTGTTTGCAGCCGGCCATTGCTCCGGGAATTCATCCCGTCATTGTGTTCTCCCCTGGATTCACGGGGATGTTTACCGACGCTACATTTCTTTTCGAGGAGCTTGCCAGCCGCGGCTATGTGGTTGCGTCTATCGCCCACACGCATGAGAGCACGGCCGTTGAATTCCCCGGTGGTCGCCTGATCACCTCTTCATTCGGAAGTTATCTCGCTCCACAGACATTGCGCGCCGACCTTGAGTCTTTGGCGTTGGTTCGCTCAGCGCGTTTGGACGACGTGAAGTTTGTGCTGAATGAACTCTGGCGCTTGGATACGACTCTTGGGAGTCCTTTTCACAACCGTCTTGACTTCGCACACATCGGCGTAATGGGACATTCACTCGGAGGAGAAGTCGCCCTCAGTATTTTGCAGCACGAATCGCGAGTCCGCGCCGCGGTCTGGATTGATGGAGTGATTTCTGATGAATCAGCCGCAGGAACCGCCAAGCCCGTCCTCTTGCTGGCCGCCGGCCGCGAACACTGGAACCAAGACGAGTGCCGGTTGTGGAGCAACCTCCACGGCATTCGCCTGGCCGTGAATCTGCGCGGCGCCGAGCATTTGACTCCTTCTGATGCTATCTGGCTTGGACGAGTGATTCCGGGAATGGCAGTGGCAGCAGGTGCGGGCGGATCTGCACGAACGATAGCCGCAATCCGCAATCACGTCACATCTTTCTTCGACTCCACTCTCCGAGACCGGCCCGTCGCCCCGGGTATAACCCTCGACAACCACGCAGTTACTGTGACTACGACTACGCAGCCCCTTTGTCCTCAGCTTGCAGAAAAGGGAGAACCACAATGATCTGGATACGACATTCCGCGCTGGCTATGACGTTGGCCGTGTTGGGCAATCTTGCCTCGTGTACTTTTCCCGGGGTTAGCTTTTCTGTGAACAGCTTAAGCTTTGCCCCTCAGGTGGTAAGTCCTGGAGCGCCCGCCAGCATCGCGCAGACGGTGACTCTCACCAGCAGTGGCGGCAAGAGTCTGACCATCACCAGCATCAGCGCGAGCGGAGACTATTCGCAGACAAACGACTGTCATAGTTTGCTTGCGCCAAACGCGACATGCACTATCCAAGTCACTTTTACTCCGAACGCCATCGGAGCCATCAGCGGTGCAATCACGCTTCTGTCCAACGCGACTGGCGGCCCTCATGTCGTGAGTCTGTCGGGTACTGGCCTGGCTCCGGTCGGGTTCTCGCCTGCGAGTCTGGACTTTGGGAACGTAGGGGTTGGCTCGATCAGCGCCGCACAGACCGTAACCTTGACTAACAATCAGAGTGGAAGTCTCGCCATCAGCGCAGTCGTCGCGAGCGGTGACTATTCGCAGACTAACAATTGTCCCTCCCCACTGACTGCGGGTCAGAGCTGCCAAATTTCGGTCCGCTTTCATCCTACCGTCGCTGGAGCCGTACCCGGAGCCCTGAGCATAACAACCGACGCGTCCCTTGGAACGCAACCAGTCGGGCTGACGGGAATTGGTACAGGTTCAGCATCGTCTAACGTGAACTTTTCACCCACGAGCTTTGCATTTGGGAGTCGGGAGGCAGGATCAACAAGCGCGCAGAAGACGGTGACTCTTACGAACCAAGGCAATACCAGTTTGACGATTCAGAGTGTTAGCGTTTCCGCCGGTTATACAAGTACTGACAATTGCGCGGGCAAGATGCTTTCCCCAAACGGCAGTTGCACCATCAACGTGAGTTTTCATCCCAGCGCGGATTTCGCTCCTGTCGCCTACCCGGGCGCAATCACAGTCGCTGACAGCGATGGCACGAGCCCTCAAGTCATTGGACTTTCTGGGATGGGAGTTGCGCCTGTGACATCCTCGCCGCCCGCGCTCGACTTCGGGCAAGTTTTATCCAGTACAACCAGCCGGGCTCAAACTGTGACGTTGACCAACCACGATCCCGCCTCAGAAGGCCTGACGCTGACCCCAAGTGGCGGAGTTAGCCTGGGTAACAATACCTGCGGCAGCAGTCTGGGCTCTGGAGCGAGTTGCAAAGCTGACCTGACCTTGAGCGGGACCTCCAGCTCTGGGCCGATCAATAGAGCACTGACAGTCAATCCCTCCAGCGGAGGCTTTTTGACGCCAGAAGTGCCGGGCGACTTCACAATTTCAAACAACACGTGCAACTCCGGCCCGACAAGTAGCTGCACGATCGACGTCACCTACGCTCCGAAAGCCAGCGGCGTTCGCACCGGCACGCTCACCGTCGCCGACGATGACGGATGCAGTCCCCACCAACAGGCTCTGAGCGGAGGCTCGTCGGCAGGACCATTCACCGCATCGGTAGCCGTGAATGCTGGCAATGGCAGCGGGAACGTAACCAGCAAACCAGCTGGGATCCAGTGTGGCTCGGCCAATAACGTCTGTTCAGCCCCATTCGCCAGCGGCACCTCAGTTACTCTCACAGCGACGCCGGATCCGGGTTCCAGGTTGACTGGCTGGAGCGGAGCATGCACTGGCACCGGATCATGCGTGCTCGATATGAATTCCGACAAGCAAGTCGCGGCTACGTTCGACCGCAATCCTCAGGTCCTGGTGATGATCAGCGGCGGAGGCAGTGGAAAAGTAATCAGCAAGCCTACGGGAATCGACTGTGAGTTTCCAGTGACTGCGAGTACGAATTGCGGCGTGTTATTTCCTGTCGGCACTTCGGTGACTCTCACCGCGACGGCCGCTTCAGGATCAACCTTTGGCGGCTGGAGTGGCGGTGGATGCTCCGGGGTTGGAACGTGCACCTTCACCTTGAATACCGATCAAACCATCACGGCAACATTTAATTCTCTATTCCCGGCGGATTTCTCGGTGTCCGCGACGCCGTTGACGCCAGCCTCGGTCACCGCTGGACAATCCGCGACATCTACATTAAGCGTTTCCGGAGTAAACGGATTCAGCAATTCCGTATCCTTCACCTGTTCAGTTCAGCCATCGCCGGCACTGGCGCCACGTTGCTCGATCAATCCGAATGCAATCGCACCCGGCAATTCGGCAACGCTCACCGTCAGCACTACTGCACCAAGTCTTGCACGAAATTTCTCTTTGCTTCGCATGTCTTACGCATTGTGGCTACCGCTGCTAGGCATAGTTCTGGCCAACGCGGGACGGAGCCAAAAACGCACCGCGAAAGAAAAGGTGTTGGGGATTCTGGTGTGCTGTCTACTGATGTTTGGCTTTGCCTCGCAGCTAGCTTGTGGCGGAGGCAGCAGCACCAGTGGCGGGAGTGGCGGTACTTCAAGAGGCAATTACACGGTCACGATTTTGGGTACATCGGGTTCGCTACAACATTCCACCCCGGTGACGCTGACAGTTCAGTAGTCAGCGGGATCGCAGAGATATGGCAGAGAGAGTATCGCGTGCATCTGTTCTGATCAGCTTGGTTTGGGTGCTGGCGCTCTTGGAGTCACACTGCGGTGGCGGAGGTAGCACATCAACGCCGCCTCCGCCGCCTCCCCCTCCAACCTTATCGATTACCACTGCCGCCCTGGTCGACGGAATGGTGACATTCCCATACAGTCAAACCATTCAAGCCGCTGGAGGAGTCGCGCCGTTTACCTGGAGTGTAAGTTCAGGAAGTTTGCCGCATAGCTTGACACTTGGAAGCAGTTCGACCAATTCAGCCAATATTTCCGGAACGGCCGATACCGCACAGTCGGCGACCTTTGCGATTCAGGTCAAAGACGCAAAGGATCAAACCGCCGCACAGTCATACACTGTCAACATTCACAACACAGGTTTAGTGCAGGTACAAGCTGTGAGTGGATCGGTTCCCGCCGGAACCATTGAAATTCAGGGCGTTGGGGCCGGTCCGTTCAATCCCCTCTCGTGGCAGCAGAACACGCTGAATTGGGTGCCCGACGTGCGTACCCCGATGCTTGCTCCGCAGCCCGGCGCTTTCCAAAACATCTACTCTCCCTGGCCGCTGCAGCAGCCAAACGGCTGGCTTCTGTTCTATGGAGGGTGGGACGGGACCGCTGCTTCAAATGACCGCGTGTATAACCTATCGACTCCGGATTTTCTGAGCTTCGGCAGTCGCTCCCTGGTGATTGATCACGGAGTGTTCCTGCACGTGAACAACGTCAACGTAACTCAACTCCCCGACGGCTCCATGCACATGATCTGTACCGCATTAATAGATCCGAACGACTTGGACAAGCCCGCCTATTTCTCCAGCCCTGATGGGCTGACGTGGAATGGATCACCCGAGCCTTACTCCGCGCAGTTGAGCGACAGGGTTTCAATTCCCGACGATCCGGCATATGCGACTAACGACTACAACGGCGGGAACGTCCTCATGTGGGAGAACAACGCGTGGACCCTCTATTACAGTATCGGAGTTTTTGGTGGCAACGGGAAGGTTTTTCGAGCGACAAGTACTTCTATCCCTCAGTTCCACAGCGCAGGCTCAGTTCTGAATACCAGCCATTACGCTAACGATGTAAAGAAATTTCAAGTCGGCGGCAAAAATTGGTATGTCATGGCGCTCTATATCGAAAGAGTCGCCCTGGACCCAAACCCTCCAACGTTTTCTTACAGTCTTTCCAACGACGGCATTACCTTCGGGCCAGAGTATAGGTTGTTCGGCGGTACGTTACCTCAAGATCAGTTTGTTACGACTCCGGCCTTTGTGACCAATGGCAGCAGTATCCTGGGAGTTCTTTACGGCGCCAATCCAGTTGATGTGCTTAACGCCGCGAATCAGATCTTCGCTCGCTGGTTACAGAAAAAAATTATCATTGCAGATTCATCGGGTGTGCAGTATTCCACGCAAGTCGGTTATGGCCCCGATCGCCAATGGTTCCAGGTGTCTTCATCGGGCTCGCTCCAGGGGACGATTACCATCTACGCGGAAGATGGGATCACTCCGCTGGGCAAGGGTTCGGTGAACCTCAGCGGAGGCAAAGCCTATCAGTTGGTTGTAAGCGGCGGCGGATAGTAAAAAGTATTACGTTTTTATCAAACGATTTAGTTCCTGTCTGACCAATTCCATCACGAAGACAAACAGGGCTAAACAATCGACAAGGCAATGGCGGAAGCGAGTGGGAGTCGAACCCACCGGTGACGGGTTGACCCGCCACCCGCCGGTTTTGAAGAACACCAGGAGTGTTCTGATCGGTTATGAAAATTCTCTACTCTACTTGATTCGTCAACCGCTTACCAGCCGGACGTTATGACGGGTTCTGATAGGAATGGTTGCGTTCTGAACGTAGAACTATCAGTCGGAGTGCGCTTGACAGGACGGCGTCGTCGTACCGCCGCACGCCACAGGGTCTCCACACAATCGACTTTTCCGCGAATTGATCGACCAGGATGGCGACAGAAAATCTGCCCCCTTATGACCCCGATGGTCTTTAAAATTCGTATCTCAGCGCAAACTCCATCACCCGCGGGCTGGTGAGCAAACCACTGTACACACCGAACGAGCTTGAAGAGATGTCCGTCGTAATTGTCTGCACATCAAAGCGCTTCAAGTTCGGGACATTGAAGACCTCCCAGCGGAAGAGCAAATTGTGGCCTTCGAAAGGCATCTGCCAGCGTTTGCTGAGTGCGAGATCCAAGCCGGCGTATCCCGGGCCACGAATCGTGTTGCGGTTGCCGCTCTCGCCCGGGAGGTCATGCCGGAACGGACCCACGCCAAGCCCCAAGGCAAGCTGCGGCAGGTCCTGAGGAAAGAGGTTCACCGAGCCATCCGGGCGTATCGTCGTCTTGGGATGAGCCGGGCCTATTTGAGTGGCCGCTCCGCTCAGCTGCCAATTGGTAGGCCATGTAGCTCCGTTGGCGATTGTTACTGGGAAGCCGGTGGTCCAACGAGTCAACCCAGAAAGTTGCCAGCCACCAATGAAACCCTCGGCAACACCGCCGGAATTTGCGGCAAACAGCTTACCCTTACCGAACGGTAGATCGACAATCCAATTCGCGTTGAACTGGTGCGTGGTGTCAAAGTCGGAGACTCCACGCAGCTGATTCGGTGACCATGAATTGATAATCTGGCCCCCGAGGCCGCTCCAAGCATCGACCCGTTCGGCATCGGAGGAAAGGTCTAACGACTTGGAATAGGTGTAGTTGAAATCGAACTGCACACCGTGCGCCATCCTCTTGCGCACGTTCACTTGCATGCCGTGGTAATTCGAATTGCCCACCGACCTCCAGGAGTACAGCGAGTGAAATTGGCTGTTGAAAAAGGCGTTCGGCCCGAAGATCGAAGTATAGTGCTGGCCCGATTCGCCGAGAATACCTGCAGTTCCACTGAAATCAGAGCCCCAGTAGTCCAAATTGGCGAGCGGCGTGGTCTCGTCACCGAAGCCCTGAAACTGACTAGGATCCCCTACCGGCCCACCGCCACAGCTGAAAAGGTCGTACATGGCCTGTGTAACGTCGGTTGTAAACCCGCCACTGCACGCTAGTGAATACTGGTCGCCTGGCTGTAGTGGCTGGACAATATTTTGCCAATAGGCCGCAGTAGGACCGACCGCGCTGGCAGTGACCGCGGAGGTCGGCACACCGGTGAACCCGATCTCACTGAGGCGCCTAGCCGCTGTGAAGTAATCGATCCCGGACTTCTGGTCCACGATGTTGAGCGGCATGGCCAGGTCTTCCTGCGTCAACAGCCGGTGCGCGAGGCGGCCTACATAGGAGACTTCAAAGCTCATGTTCCACGGCAACTCCCGGCCAATGGAAAAGTCAATGGTGTACGAGTAGGGTGTCTTGATGCGGTTGTCCAATCCCCATTGGATGGCCAGGCCTGTACCGGCGGGCGGATATGTAAACGGGAAGCCACCGGTTGGCGTAGCAGGAAAGTACTGCTGGCCCAGCGCGTCCACTTGCGGCAATGTATTCAGACCCGTAAGTCGTGGTGCAACGAAACTATTCGGCCCGCAGCCACTACCTCCCACGCAAGGGATGGGCGCGGTGATTCCGGTGGAAAGACCGAAGGACCCCCGCCGATCGAAGGTGTTCAGCAGACCGGCTCCAATACGATCAAAGACCACTCCGAAGCCGGCGCGGATAACAGTCTTATCGCCATTCCCGACAAGATCCTGCAGCCATCCTCCGCTGGCTCGCGGCGAATAAGCAATCGCCAAATGCGGCCCAAAGTTTTTGTAGTCCCAATTGTAGTAGCCGGGTTTTCCGTTGGCTGGGCCCGACAGGTCGTAGGTGATAAGCGGATCCGTGGTGGATGAGCCGCCGGTCAGCATCTTGGCGGCACGCTGCTGGAACCAGTCTCCCAAGCTTATTGTGGGTGAGACTTGAGTGCCGGTGGTCTCCCAGGGTGGCGAGAACAATGAATAACGCAGACCGTAGTTTAGGGTGAGGTTTGGCTTCATGCGGTAGGAATCTTGAAGATAGAACTCGTACTCATCGGCGCCGAACCGGCGCTTCAGCGGCGCACCCTGGGGCAATGTCTGGCCCGTCTTATCAAAGTTGAACGTTGCATCCAGTTCGCTGACGATGCCCATCATCGCCATGATCGGCCAGTTGTACCCGAGTCGGAACGACTGATCGACAGCCGGGAGTCCGGCGCTGGAGTGGTTTCCCGGATTGAGCGGGCTGCTGGTCCCCACGATACCGGCTGTATCCAGACCGGAAGAGTTGGTTGTTGCGCTGGAGAAGGAGCTGAGGAAGTTCGTGCGAGGATTACGGATGAAACGGATATTCGTACCGAACTGAAAAGCGTGCTTACCCTTTGTCCAAGACAGGTCATCCACGATGTTGTACACCGGAGTCTGGAAAACCCGGCTACGGGTAACAGCGAGTTCGGAGTTGTTGGCTCCCTCGTCGTCGTTCAGTCCCCTAAAAAAAATGAAGGGCGCGGTGTCATTGTTTCCGATGTCTCCCGAACTCTGTCGGGTAAACCCCCAGTGAAAACTATTGACTAACGTGGGTCTCAGAAGCGCGGTATAGCCTACGGTATATCCCTTGCTGTAATCCGCAAAGGTATGCAGGGGCGTGGTTCCGGGCAAATACGGCGCGGTTGAGCTAACGTCATTCCGCAGGGCCCCACGCCAGAAGATGGAATGGCTCCCGCTGCTCGTGATTTTGAAATCGGCGCGCGCGATATACCAATTCTTGTTGGTAGGCACCGGTCCGCGGAAGCGGTATCCGACAAAATTCAGCAGATCACCCTGGTTAAAATCATTCGGCTCGGGAAAAGAGTTGAAGTAACTCAGCATGACCGGGTTATTTCCGAGGCCCAAGGGATCCATGGCCTGAATCTGTGCCGGAGTTAAGCTGGCGACAAGACCAAGGCTCGGATCATTCACCACGTTCACATTGGGATTACTAGTCACACAATTTTTTGTGTCAGTCGGGTTGCACACGTAGCGAATCCTGCCCTGTCGGAGTTCATCGCTGGGCACGATGCGTAAGACGCTGGCCTCTTCGCGCTGCCGGGAGCCCTCGTAGTTCACGAAAAAGAAGAAACGATCCTTCATGATTGGTCCGCCCAGCGAGCCGCCGAAGATATTCCGGATGAGCTTTGGAGGTTTGTTGGGCTCCCCCGACTGCAATTCCGCTACCTTCACGAAATAGTCGTTAGCGCTAGTGATGGTGTTGCGGTGATACTCATAGAGCGAGCCGTGGAAGTTGTTGGTGCCACTCTTGGTGATAAGCGATACCTGAGCTCCGGAAGAACGTCCCTGGTCGGCATTGGCGTTGCTGGTCGTGACCCGGAACTCCTGCACTGAGTCCAAGGTAACGGGCAAAACGGAAGTAAAGGCGCTGCCTTTTACCTGGTCATTGACATCCACGCCATCCAGCGTGATGTTGCTCTGGTCGCTGCGCGCTCCATTCACCGCTCCGCTTCGCGTATCCACATCCCGGTTGACATCGGGGCGATTGCCTGTGTAGGCGACACCGGCTTGCAGTGTCAGCAGGTCCGGTATGTTCCGCCCTTCCAGCGGGAGTCCCTTAATTTGTTGCTCCCCAAAGGCATTCCCAAGGGACGCGTCGGTTGTATTCACGATAGCCTGTTCGGCCGTTACTTCAATGGTTTCGGCCGTGGCTCCGACTTCAAGGGTCACATTGGCTGTTGCCGGAGTGTTGACCAGCAGCTGAATGTCTTTCTGCTCGTATTTTCGGAACCCGGTCGTTTCAACGATGAGACGATACGTGCCCGGAGGTACCTGGAGGAACTCATAGCCTCCCTCGGGACCTGTCGTGGTCGTACGATCGATAGCGCGTTCCGAACTGCTCAGCGAAACCTTCGCCTTGGAAACCGCGGCGCCAGTTTTATCGGAAACGGTTCCGCGCAGGGAGGTGGTGGAGGACTGTGCCCAAACCAAACTGCTCAGGGCCAGGAGGGATACTAGCTCTAACACTGCTCGCCGCGAGGCAGGAGGCATAAACAACTCCTTGAAATCAGGCTGCTGTCGGACGCCAGACTCTCACTTGACGAACATCAAAACTAATAGCTTTGGACCTTGGAGGGGGTATTTTGCAATTGCATTGCCAACAAATGCAGGCTGAATCTGCATAACTTTTACGGCGTAAATGACCGCAAAATCCCAATATTAAAAGGTTTTATTATGGCTTTTGGAAGGCGACGTTTCGCAATGCGTGCGTGATAACTGTAATGTCAGCATCATCGCACCGGCCAAGGCCCTCGGCGTGAAGCCTGGCAAGCTGTTTAACTGATAATCCGCTCACTGCTTCTTGGCTTGTTCTCGAACCCAGAGGAGCCATGGATCGCTGCTTGAGTGAAGTTGTTCGTTGACCGGTCCCAGACCGTACCAGTTCACCGTAAATTCTCCGGAAGCTTTCTTCTTGAGTATCAACAGAAATTGTGCACCCAAACGATACGTGTTGGCGTAACAGCTCCCGTGCCGGCCATTCGGACGCACGAACCTGTACGGCGGCACGTGATCGTTGAAGTCATCGCGATCGCTGAGATAGCATTGCTGCATCCGGGAAGATGTACACCTTTGGCGTGATCGAAGAGGAACGGACGCACGCCGCAGGGAACCTTACTAAACGGCGAGACACCCACGAAGCGGCAGTCTAAGAACCCCTAACAAAACCACTTCACGCAGAGTGGCATTGTGCTCATTTACTTCACTGGGTGAGCCATTGCAACTCAGGTTGAACCTGTGGACAAACGCACAGAACTGACGATCGGAATAATCTTGAGCGAGATAATAAAAGAAATAAGCCCGAGCGTCCCGATAGGGAATGGCCTCGTTTCAAGTGGCCGAGCCCACTGAAGACGGATCTGCTAGCGTCTCAACCAATCTGCTCATTTGGCCCGTGTTTCTCATGCGGCGCACGCGAATTCCATTCAATAAAGGCGGCCTCAAAAGAGAGAAAAGTATCACGTTTTTATCACAGCACCGCGATTCAGTTCCCTTCCGACAGATTGAACCCCGCAAACGAACAGCGGTAAACAAGTGAAAAGCAATGGCGGAAGCGAGTGGGAGTCGAACCCACCGGTGACGGGTTGACCCGCCACCCGCCGGTTTTGAAGACCGGGACGATCACCGGACCGCATGCGCTTCCGTATAGCCCCAAGCTATTCATTCCGAAGCCGCTTATGTTACCGAAGGACGCCGCACTTTGGGGCGCTCCGTTCTTGGCTTGTGCACGATAAGATTCGCTCATGGCGAATCCAAGGACGCGCAGGCACCAGTCCGGCTCCGTGTGGCTCAGGGGTTCCAACTTCTACCTAAGATACTACGGGCCCGACCGCAGACAGAAGACCGAACTGCTCTGCGCGAGGGACGACAAGCACCACTCCAAGACTTGCGCGCCGGTGAAGAGGCTCGCGGCGGCTGCGATGGCTCGCGTGAACTCCGGCGTGGGCGCGGCCTCGCAGTCGCCGACCGTCAGCGAGTTTTGGGACAAGACGTACCTGCCGTTCGCGGAGAAGCACATGCGCCCGAGCACCGTCGGCTCCTACAAGGACCTGTGGACGCGCCACCTCAAGCCGCACTTCGACGGCACGAGGCTCGGCGAGTACAAGAGCTCGGACGCGACCGACTTCCTGACGAAGCTCGCGGAGAGGCTCTCTCGGAACCCGCTGAACCACGTGCGCTCGCTGATGAGCGGGATTTTCAGCCACGCCTGCGCGCGGGGGAATTTGGAGCGGAACCCGATGCGCGAGGCCAAGGTGCTGGGCAAGGTCAGGTCCGCGCCGCCGACGCAGCACTACACGCTGGAGGAGGCCGAGGACATCATCTCCGCCCTCGCGGACGACCCCGGCGCGCAACTCGTGATGGCGCTCAGCTGCTTCTTGGGGCTGCGGCCCTCGGAAATCGCCGGCCTCGACTGGAGCGACTTCTCGACGGATGCGGTGCACATCAGGAGGGCCTTCGTGCGCGGCCATGTGGGGAAGACGAAGACGGACGAGTCCGTCGCAAGCGTGCCTCTCATCGCAGCCGCGAGGATTCCGCTCGCGCTGTGGCACGAGAGCTCCGGACGGCCCTACGAAGGATGGGTGTTCCCGAACGGCAAGGGCAAGCCGGCGGACATCCGCGAGTTTTGCAGGAAGCGAATCAAGGCGAAGCTGAAGCCCGGCCAGTGGAAGGGCCTCTATTCAGGAAGGCGCGGCGCCGCGACCATTCTCGTCGGGCTCACGGGCTCGCTCGTCCCCGCGCAGGAGCTGCTGCGGCACAAGAGCCTCACGACCACGGCGATGTTCTACAAGAAGACCACCGCATCGGCACTGAAGGACGGGATGAAGATGCTTGAGGCCGCGTCGAAGGGGCGGTAGCTCGCCTTGTAGTATCCTGCGTCCTATGTGGCATCCGTTCCCCGGCTTCACAGGTGCTCTTCTCGGACCTGCGATCCTCGCGGGAATCGGAACTGTTTCCTACTTCACGAAGGAATTTCAGACCTACAACTTGGACCCGCAGGCCACGCCGCAGGCCTTCGAGCCATTCTTGGCCAAGTACATTCGCGCGGCAGAGTTTGTCATCGGGCTGGCATCGGCTTCCATCGTTCTCCTGGTCGGGTCGTCTGCTCTCCGGCCCCAAGCAGCCGGAGTGCACCTGCCATGGTTCTACGCTTCTCCGCTGCTGCTGCTCGGGTGGTGCGTCATATACGGGGTCGCTTTCATAGTGTGGTTGATCCATAACTACGAGGAGTACCAGCACGGCAATCCGCACACCAAATTGTCCTACACGGTGAGCGAAACGCTGGGGTTCAGCGCAGTCGCGTGCTTCTGCCTCGGTTACATCTTGCTGATCTTCCTAGTTACAAGGTAGGTATCATAGTCGCAATGCCCCTGACGCCGTCACAACGCGTCACCTTGATGAAGGCAATATCAGCTCGCCTCGGCGCCGAGAGCTGGCCCCTGATCGATGTAACACTCAAACAGTTCTCATTGCCTCAGCAAAACGAATGGAATGGGGACTCTGATCCCTATGTTCTCGCGATGATCCAAGCTGCGTCGGATCAGAAATT